>Ga0075115_10000826_pt1 | contig 15376 bp, 15 predicted proteins | sample AntAceMetag02UKH_FD_69785 | JGI IMG/M metagenome (GOLD analysis project Ga0075115, IMG submission 69785) | Saline lake microbial communities from Ace Lake, Antarctica - Antarctic Ace Lake Metagenome 02UKH | ecosystem: Environmental > Aquatic > Non-marine Saline and Alkaline > Saline | place... | reverse complement strand
TAGAAGCTTCTTGCACCTGAATCAAACCATGAGAGGCCGACAAATCCAGCTGGTTCAAGACTTCCTAAAAATTCATCTCCAATTTCGCTGTTTAATACTTCCCACATGTGAGCAGGGCTTCTGTAGAGATATGGCATTTGCAGAGCATTAAAATCTGATGCAAAAGCTGCAAGCGGAGAAATACTTACTCTGGTAAAATCAATTGCTCCAAACTGAACCTGTTCAATAACGGCTCTTTCTTCACCAAGCTGTGAACCAGGGTAGACTTCGATTTTAATTCTTCCGTCTGTTCTCTCTTCTACAAGTCTGGCAAATTCATAATCTCCCTGAGTAGTCGGATAATCGGCTCCATGTGTCTCTGCAAGTCGTAGTACGATTAATTCATCAGCTTCTTCTGCAGCTGCACCCCAGCATAAACCTGCGGCTAAAAAAACAAGTAATAATACGAGAATTCCTTTTTTCATTGATCACTCCTAAAATAAAATTTTTGTTAATTAATCATAAAATGGAATGTTGGATATATCGCTGTCATATATTGCTAATTACTACAAATTATTGCTTCATATTTTCTGAATATTCTCATTTAGTGGAGGAAACTAAACTTTATTGCTGTTTTAGCATATTATTGTTGCGATAGCTGGTAGGTGAAGTAGAAGCTACCCGTTTAAATACCCTGGTAAAGTAATTGGGGTCATTGTATCCAACACGTTGGCTTATCTCTTTGATAGAAAGATTGGTTTTTGAAAGATATTTTCTGGCTTCTTCGATACGGCGGTTTGTTAAAAATTCGATAAAAGTTACTTTTTTACTTTTTTTAAATAGTTTACTGAAGTAGAAGCTCGATAAGCTGCACTGTGAGGCTGCTTCTTCTAAGGTAATATCTGTATGGTAATTTTCTTCTATGAATTTACAGACTTTCTCTATAGCAGGACTGTTTTCAACTTCATGAATTTTGTTAATTTGTTCAAGTAAATCATTTAAAAGAATATTAAATAGGGTCAGAAGATTTATTGATTCTGCTGCATTCCTAATATCGCTTTCATCAAGTAAGCAGACTCCATTGGGTAATTGGTATCCCGTCGCATGCTTTAATATGGTTATCAACTCAATCAAACTCTTTTTCTTTTCTTCAAAAGGGAGAGTTGAAGATTCGAACCACTCACAAATTTGCTGAAAAACTCCCATTGCTGCTTCCCGTTTGCCACTCATCAAGGCCTGCTCCATCCCTATTTCAAGGTGTACCGGGAAAAGGGTATTTGTCTCTTCCTGATAAGGTAAAAAGTTAGAAGGTAAAGAGTTATTCTTTTTACCTTGCATACTGCCAAGATCATTTTTAGCATGGAGAAATGAAGTTAAGGCTTTTGAAGGCTCGGAGAACAGAGAGCCGACACCAATTAATACCTCGATATTAATGTTTCTTTTAATCTCTTTGATAATATCAGAGATAAGATTGGATACATTCGACTTTTCAAGACTCTTGCTTTCCATTTTTTCCTGATTTAAGAGAAAGTAGATGTTGGATAGATCAGTATTAAATAGACCAAGAATACCTCTTTTTTCCAGACTGGATTTCAATATATACATACATCTTTTTTTTAGGACTTGCTTTTGGTAGTCTGATTCAACATGTAAAGGATAGGTGTCAAAAAGAAGTTTTAGAATCCCTGCTCTGGCCATATGAAAATTAATATCAAGTATTGAGAGATAGTTATTAAATTTTTCTTCTGTGATTCCACGTACCGACAGGGTGTAGATAAACTCATTTTCGAGAGAGTTTGTTGCCCGGCTTAATCTAATAGTACTATTTTCTTTATGCCTAAAATCAGTTCTCAGGCTCTCAATTTTATTGATTACTTTAGAGATAACTTCGATAACACGCCTTTCAGAAGAGGGTTTTATGATAAAATCATCTACACCAATCTGGATCGCTTCATGAGCATATTCAAATTGGTTGTAGGCTGTTAGGAAAATTATTGAAATTGAAGGGTCCGTTTCTCTAATCATTCTTGATGCTTCAATGCCGTCAATACCCGGCATTCTAATATCAAGAAAAATTATATCCGGTTTAAAAGATCTGGCTTTAACTATTGCTTCCCTTCCATTGACAGCTTCCTGTATTTCAATTATTGAATCAACACCTCTATTAATCATGGCTTTCAAAGCATCACGTTCCAATTGCTCATCATCAACTATAAGTATTCTAAACATGCTCTTCTCCAGGTATTGTTATGATTATTGTTGTCCCATCGTCCGGAATACTCTGAATGTCGAAGGTGATATTACCGTCGGATATAATATTTAAGCGTCTTTTTACATTGGAAATTCCTATGCCGGTTGTTTTATCGGATGGTGTTTGTTCATCTCCTGACAATATTTTTTTTATCATTTCCTGAGAAATTCCAACTCCGGTATCAGCAATTTCTATTCGGATTTTTTGGTCCACTCTCTCTATGGTGAGACTAATTGTACCACCTTTCTCTTTCGGCTCTATTCCGTGTTCTATTGCATTCTCAATGAGAGGCTGAAGTGTAAAAATTGGAATGTTTATATTCAATAAATCAGTGGCGCAATGCACCTCAAAGGTAAGCCGATCTCCATATCGTATTTTCTGAATATGCATATATTCATTGAGAATGTTTATCTCATCACATAATGGAACGATAAGTTTTTGATTATTCAGTGAATATCTGAATATATTGGAGAGAGATTCTATCAGTTTGATTGTCTTTGGTGCCTTTTCGAACATAGATGTTCTTGAAATTACATTGAGGGTATTAAAGAGAAAGTGAGGTCTGATTTGTGATTGAAGGCTTAAAAATTGAGCCTCCTGCAAAGACCGATTCATTTCAATTAATTTGACTTCATCCTCATGGAGCTTTTGTTCAATTATAACCTTGTCTTCCAAACTTTTTATCATATTTCTAATATTTGTACTCATTTTGTTGAAGGAGTTCGTAAGTACCCCGATTTCATCCTTGTAAGGTACATTGAAAGGGCTTCCCTTTAGATTGCCGTCTGCCATCTTCAATGATCTTGCAGCCAGCTCCCGGATTGGTTTTGTTACTGATCCGGAGAAAAAGGTACCAAAAAACAAAAACAGCACACTGATGAGTATTATTCCCAAAATACTAATTCTGCGAATCACCTTCACTTTGTCGATTTGGACTGAATGCAGTTGGCTCCCTTCTTCAAGCCTGATCTGGACAAGATCTTTAAAGTATTGCTCAAGATACCCATTGATCCGGCGTGTTTTTAGGAGGTGATCTATGAATGCGCTTTCAGAGATGTTTTGCTGTTCCAGGGTTTTATTTGCACTCTCAATGTAAGCTATAAAAGCATATCTGATAGCAGAGATCTCATAATATGCCTCTCTGTTTGCTGCGGATGTTTCGTAGACTTTATTCCAATTTAACCAGATTTCAGGAATTCCATTGGTGAATTGGCTAAGTGAATTATTGTCTGAATACATAATATAATTTTCAAATGAAGTATTGTTCTCAATGATTGCGATTTGAAGGTTGTGTATTACGGTATTCTTTAACAGGTCATGTTCATATATTTTCATATAATTGAATGAGTTGATCAGGGTGTATAAATTCAAGATGCTGATACATATTATGATCAATGAGAAAAAGAGCATGAGTTTTCTTTTGATTGACAATCTGTACCAGATTTTCGTAATAATTTTCATATATCTGATTTCCTGCCGAGCACAACTTAATTCATTTTACCTGTAGTTTATTTTAGCAGACCTCATAATATATTTCCATTAAAAGTTGAGGAGAGTAATAAAGTGGTACACTTTTTAGTATACATTTTGATGTTAAAATGTTAATATTGACAAAATCAAAGAATTTGTAAATAATAAACAAGCCATAGGAGACCATATGAAAAGATCAGAGACCCTGGTTAACGTATTCTTATTAAAAATTACCATTAAAAAAATACATTTCAAGAATAATAGTCAGAAGTTTTTGATTAAGTGTAATTACTTATAATTTATTACATATTATTGATCAAAAACTTCATAAGACAATATCTCTAAAACAACCGAGCAGGAGTGCTTATAATGAAAGATGAAATTATGTTTCCCGTATATATAAGATCCTTTGGTTCCTATCTACCTAAACGGCGTGTAACTAATGAAGAGTTATCAAAAACCGTAGATACTAACGATGAATGGATTCGATCGCATACCGGTATTGGAGCCAGGCATTTAGCTGAAGACCATGAGGCTACCTCAGACCTTGCTTCAAATGCTGCAAGAGATGCGATTGAGCGGTCTGGTATGAATATTGAGGATTTGGACTGTATTGTTGTGGCAACGGCAACTCCCGATCACAACGGATTTCCTTCAACTGCATGCATTGTGCAGCATAAACTGGGTTTGAAAAAGATTCCTGCATTTGACATTACAGCAGGGTGCACAGGGTTTATCTATGCTCTGGAAATAGCTCTGGCATTTATGAAAGACAGTCACATGAGAAACATTCTGGTTGTCGGAGCTGAAAAACTTTCGAGTATAATTAACTGGGAAGACCGCAACACCAGTGTATTGTTCGGCGACGGAGCCGGTTGTGCTATTCTATCAACTGATGAGTCACCCAGACATTCGGAAGACCGTAGTATAAGAAAACATAAAAAACCAGGATTTATCGACTCACTTCTTTATTCTGATGGGAGTGGATATAAGCACTTGATGGTGCCTGGCGGTGGATCAAAGAACCCTATTTTTGGGGGAGAGGTAAATATTGAGGATGTTTCTCTCCATATGGACGGCAGAAAGGTCTATACCTTCGCAGTGAAAGCGGTAAGCGATATTATTTCTGAACTTATAGAACGTAATAATATGCAACAAGAGGATGTAGACTGGATTGTTCCCCATCAGGCAAATAGCCGGATTATTCAGGCAGCATCAAAACGACTTAAAATACCTATGGAAAAGTTTTACCTGAATATTGAGAATTTTGCTAACACATCGGCAGCCTCAATTGGCATTGCCTGTGCAGAAATGCAGGCGAAGGGACTGCTGAAAGCCGGAGATGTGATTCTAACGGTAGGATTTGGCGCAGGACTAACGTATGGCGGTAATCTTTTTGTTTGGTAACTAAGGCAATTTCAAAATTCAAAGAATTTTAGGAAATTGCCTTTTGAAGTTTTTGGATATAAATCCTGATTACCTGTAATGTAATGATTTATCTAAATCCAAAAACTTCTGGCTAATATGAATAAACTTAGATTATTTTGATTTGAAGTTTGGGTTTACGGTTTGAATGATTTTTATAATAGAGATATAGTTTGTGCAAATATTTAAGAAAAGAAATAAAGCACAAAAAACCTGATAAGAATAAGGAATAGAGAATGAAGAAAAATGTTTGCTTTTTTCCAGGGCAGGGAGCGCAGTATCCGGGAATGGGGAGAGATTTGTATGAAGCTTCGGCTGAAGTAAGAGAATTGTTTGATGCAGCCTCCGATACTACCGGACGTGATATTAAGGATCTGATCTTTAATGGTTCTGAAGAAGATTTAAAAAACACCTCAAATACCCAGGTGTCAATTACGCTGGTAAATATTTCGGTATATACTATACTCAAAGCAAAGGGGCTGCTTATAAACGATGATGCAGAACCAGTATATGCCGGGTTTAGTCTTGGTGAATTATCAGCCTATTATGCGGCTGGCGTTATTGACTTAAAGACACTTTTCAGTATAACAAATATGCGTGGGAATTTAATGGCAAAAGCTGCGGCTGAAGCAGTTAAAACCTATGGAAAACTTGGTATGGCTGCGGTAATTGGTAAGGGATTCGATGAAATTGAATCGATTATCAAAGAATCAGGACTTGAACATGTATATCCTTCAAATGATAATGGATCCAAACAGGTTGTTGTGGCCGGAGTTGAGGAGAGTATTAAAAAATTGACTGAAGTGTTGAAAAAGGCGGGAACCAGAAGAGTTATTCCTCTTCGGGTTGGTGCTCCTTTTCATACGCCGTTTTTAATACCGGCAGCCAAAGAGTTTAAGGGATTAATTAAGGATTTCACCTTTAACGATCCAAAATATACGGTATACACCAATGTAGATGGCGGAATCGTAAAAACCGGCCAGGAAGCAAAGGCGAACTTAAGTAAGCAGCAGGTGTCACCGGTTCGCTGGACCACCACAATTGGTGCGATTGCTGCGTATGGGGAATCCGGTGAACTGAATTCCTGTTTTGAATCCGGTCCGGGAAAAGTATTAACTGGATTATGGAGAGGTGCAGGAAGCTCTGTTCCCTGTAAGACTGTCGGCACGATGGACGAAGTTAACGAATTGTAAAATTGAAAGAGGGGTACTGCATGCAGGTACAGGAAAATAATATGGGTGAATGGACCGGTAAAAATATAGTTGTTACCGGCGGATCAAAAGGTATCGGACTGGCAATAGTAGAGTCATTTCTATCAAGTGGTGGAAATGTATGGTATCTTAGCAGAACAGAAGCTGTCTCGCAGAATGAGTTGGAATCATCAGCAATTGCGGCCGGTGGAAACGTATCCTGGATCAAAATGGATATGTCTGATGAGGCATCAATTACAGAAGCTCTTAAAGAAGTACTTGAAAAAGCCGGATCAGTCGATGTTTTGGTTAATAATGCCGGAATTACCCGGGACGGTCTGATTATGCGAATGAAGACTGATGCATGGGATGATGTGATCAAGGTTAATCTTACCGGAGCTTTTATTGCCTGCAGAACACTTGCCAGACCAATGGCTAAAGCAAGAAAGGGCGCTATTATTAACATCTCCTCTGTTGTCGGTATAATGGGCAATGGAGGGCAGACAAATTATGCTGCATCAAAAGCAGGGTTGATTGGTTTTTCAAAAAGCCTTGCCAAAGAACTGGCTTCAAGAAACATTCGTGTGAATGTTATTGCTCCTGGTTTTATTGAGACGCAAATGACTGACTTTCTTAAAGATGATATGAAAGAGGCTCTGAAACAGCAGATTCCGTTGGGACGTATTGGTAGTCCGAAAGATATTGCGAATACCGTATTATTTTTGGCTTCAGATAAAGCCGGGTATATAACCGGTCAGGTTCTTGCTGTAGACGGCGGGATGGTCTGACAAATATGTAAAAGAATTTATTGTATTTGGAATATAATGTTAAAGGAGATATAGCTAAAATGAGTAATAATGAAAATGGAAGAAGGGTAGTAATTACCGGTTTGGGAGCCATTACTCCACTGGGAAACAGTGTTGATGAGCTGTGGAGTGGGATAAAAGAGGGACGATCCGGAATTGGCAGAAATACACATATTGATCCTACAGAATTTGCTTCCCAAGTTGCCGGAGAAGTTAAAGATTTCAAAGCAACAGATTTCATGAATAAGAAAGAGGCTCGTAATATGGCTCGATTTACCCAGTTTGCCGTTGCCGGAACAGTGCAGGCGATGACAGATGCAGGGTTAGGTCCTCATGGTGAAGGCGGTTATGAACCAGAAAGAATGGGTGTTTACCTGGGGAATGGTATAGGCGGCTTTGATATTGCTGAAGAAGGCATTGAAAAACTTATAGCCCGGGGTCCCAGAGGAATCCCGCCAATGACAATACCGAAATTGATTGGAAATGAGGCGGCAGGAAATATAGCAATTAAATATGGAATACTAGGCCCCTGTACTACGATTGTTACCGCTTGTGCTTCAGGTACCGATGCGATCGGTGCGGGGTATCAGGCAATTAAACATGGTGTAGTAGATGCAGTTGTAACTGGTGGTACTGAAGCAGCAATAACTAAGCTTGCAATAGGCGGTTTTTGTAGAATACAGGCTCTTTCTACTGAGTATAACGACAGACCTCAGGAAGCATGCCGACCTTTCGATAAGGATCGGGATGGCTTTATACTTGGTGAGGGGGCCGGGATTCTGATTATGGAAGATCTGGATCATGCCAAAGCACGTGGTGCAAAAATATATGGCGAACTTGCCGGTTATGGCCAGTCCTGCGATGCTTTTCATGTTACCGCTCCGAATCCGGAAGGAATTGGTGCTGCCAGAGCAATGACAACTGCTCTTAAAGATGCCGGAATGCAGCCTGAAGATATTGATTACATCAATGCCCATGGAACATCAACGCCGGTTAATGACCCGATGGAAACCAAGGCAATTAAACTTGCTTTCGGTGAACATGCCTATAAACTGAAAGTATCCTCTACAAAATCTATGACCTCCCACCTCGTTGGTGCAGCGGGAGGAGTAGAGCTTATAATTTCTCTCCTGGCAATCCGGGATCAGTATTTTCCCTGTACCATTAATTTTGGTGAAGCGGGAGAAGGTTGTGATTTGGATTATGTTCCAAATAAGGGATATTCTGGTAGGATCCGTGCAGCTCTGTCTGAATCTTTAGGTTTTGGCGGACATAATGGTGCGGTTATTGTAAAAGAGTATAAGGACTAAAAGATGGCTGAGACATATAGAACACTGGAAGACCTTCTTCCGCATCGTGATCCGTTTTTATTTGTAAATAAATTAACGAAATGTACGGATGAAGAGATTTATGCTGAATATCAGTTTACCGGCAAGGAGGTCTTTTTTACCGGTCATTTTCCCGGTTATCCTGTGGTACCGGGAGTACTGCTCATAGAGATGCTGGCGCAATGCGGTGGTGCAGGCTTGAAACAACTGGGAATAATTCCTGAAAAGGGTCTCTTTTTTCTTGCAACAATAGAGAAAGCGAAGTTTAGGAAAGAGGTTAAACCGGGTGATCTTGCAGTAATAGAGGTGAAAAACCTCCGATGCGGCAGACGGGTGATTAAGCAGTCCGGTGTGGTGAAAGTGAATGGTGAGATCGCAACGGAAGCTTCCTGGATGTGCATTGTCGGTGTATCCGGAGAGGATTATAACCCATAAGCCAATTCGATGTGAATGTTGCATCAATTTCAAAATTCAAATAAATTAGTGCTGCTCCTGTAAAAGATTGATGGGAGCAGTTTTTATATCAGACTTGCGTAGCAGTAGGAATGATGGCATACTGGAGAAATGGATAGTATTGATGATATTCGCTGGAAACAACGATTTTTCAATTATAAAAAAGCACTTTTACAACTCACAAAAGCTGTTTTGTTGGCAAATTCACGAAATTTAAGCGATCTTGAACAGCAGGGCTTAATTCAATCTTTTGAGTACACTCATGAGCTAAGCTGGAATATGTTGAGGGATTATCTCCGGGATCAGGGTATACAAAACATTCATGGTTCAAAAGATTCTGTACGAGAGGCTTTTGCTATAGAGCTTATTAGAAATGGTGAGATTTGGATGGATATGATTAGAGATAGAAATAGAAGCAGCCATACCTATAATCTTGAAACAGCTGCTTCTATTGCCGAACATATCTTAAATGACTATTATCCTCAGTTTCTAAAGCTTGAAAAATCTTTTCAGGATCTTGTAGATGCCGTCAGCTAATTTTAACGATAGTATTGGCTTGCCAAAAACAGTAATTGAATCTTTTTACTCAATTTTTTCCTGCTATCCTGAAATTGATCAGGTAATTCTCTATGGATCCCGTGCCAAAGGGCTTTTTCGTGAAGGTTCAGATATTGATCTGACTATAAAGAGTAGTAAGTTATCTCTCCAGCAGCTAAATCGAATTGAGGATGATATTGATGATTTACTTCTTCCCTATTTATTAGATATATCTCTCTTTTCTGTTATAGATAATCCTGATTTAATAAATCATATCAACCGTGTTGGAAAAGTTTTATATCAAAAATCATTTACATAATACATGAGTATATAATTACTATTTAACCGATTATATCACCATAATTTTTTAGGAAAGTTGATCCCCCATCAATAATATAGTGCATATTCATGTGGATTCTGGTCTGCATTTTTTCAATAAAGATTTCGGTAATTCTCATCTTTCTTTCAGAGTGCTCTGCATCCCGGAGAAGGAGATATCCCTGCACCAGATATGTTGCCATCTCTACACAGCGCCGCGCATGAAAGCTGATAAAATCCTCTTCATCCACCTCTTTAACTCCAATTAAAGCTTTTTCAAAATCGAGTCGGCATCTCTGCAGTTTTTTCTGCAAATCTGGTGCGTAAGAGTAATCTTCTGAATCAAATTCATCGAGTAGTGCTGTAGCTGTTCCCGAAGTAACTCCACCAATAGCAGCAACTACCTGAAGCTGAGTTGTCCCTTCATAGATAGTTGTGATTCTGGCATCACGGTAATGACGCTCAACATTGAACTCCTGCATATAACCTGTTCCGCCATGGATCTGGATTGCATCATAAGCTATCTTGTTTGCCATTTCCGTGTTATACGCTTTGATCATTGGTGTCAGGAGGTTTGCAAGCCGTGAGTATTTCTTGAGGTCAGATCTGAATTCCGCGGATCGTTCAGGGTACTGCTCTTTCATGTGCTCAAGACCCTCTTTCAAATCCACAATTTTGGCTGTTTCATATAGGAGGGTTCTTCCTGCTTCGATTGCAACCCGCATTTCTGTGAGCATCTCAAATACCGGCGGGAATTCCCTGATGAACTTACCAAACTGAATTCTCTCTTTTGCGTATTTATCTGCTTCCCTGTAAGCTGCTTCCGCTATACCAAGTGCCTGGGAGGCAATACCGATTCTGGCGCTGTTCATCAGCCACATGGTATACTTTGTTAAACCACGTCTACGTTCACCTACCAGTGTTGCGGGTGCGTTATTAAACTGCAGCTCACACGTAGGCGAACCATGGATTCCCAGCTTATGTTCAAGCCGGCGGATTTTCATATGTTCATCTCGTTTGTAGAGGAAAAAGGAGAGCCCTCTTGCCCCGGTCTGGCCGTCTTCACTTCTTGCAAGAACCAAACCGATAGTTCCGTTACCATTGGAAATAAACCGTTTAACCCCATTTAAAAACCAATTTCCGTTTGCATCCTGATGTGCCCGTAAGTTTACTGCCTGCAGGTCACTTCCGGCGTCCGGTTCGGTAAGAATCATTGCTGATCCGTATTCTCCGGATGTGAGTTTTGGTAAAAACTCATCTTTTTGCTTGTCAGAAGCAAATTTATTGATTGTTTCACCGATATCCTGCTGAAGGCCGAAATTAAGAAATGAGGCATCTGCCCGTGAAACAATTTCTGCCGCAATAGTCAGCATAATTGTGGGAAAATTAAGTCCCCCATACTTTCTGGGTATACCGAAACCCATAAGATCTGCTTTCGCGAACATATCAAGAACCTGCTTGGTTCCTTTCGCATATACGACTTCACCATTCTCCAGTTTGACACCCTCTTCATCAATCTCGGCTGCCAACGGCTCAAGGGTTTTCCCGGCAATTTCACCAATAATGCTCAGAACTTTTTTATAAGAATCCATGGCATCATCGGCATCCACCGGAGCATACGAGTACTTTTTAGCTTCCTGAAAGTTATCCTCTTTGTATGCTATTACTCTATCCAGATCAATATGATCGAGCTGAAATAATATATCTTCATTATCTAAAAAGAAATTTTCCATTCTGTTCCTCCTTAACTCTTGGCCTTGAAGGCTTTGATAAACTTCGGAATGATATCTTTAAGATCCCCGGTTATGCCATAATGGGCAATCTTAAAGATAGGAGCTTCCTGATCGGTGTTTATAGCAATAATCCTGGCCGATTCATCCATACCGGCACGGTGCTGAACAGAACCGGATATTCCGCAGGCAATATAGAGTTTTGGCCGTACGGTTGTGCCAGTCTGCCCAACCTGATGATCCTTAGGAACCAATCCGGCATCTACAGCTGCTCTTGAGGCGCCGACTTCAGCACCTAATGCATGGGCAAGATCGATGATCAACTGGAAGTTCTCCTTTGTCTCTACACCGATACCGCCTGATACGATAACTTGTGCACCTTTCAGGTTGACAGTCTTTTCCTGTTTAATCCGCTCTATAATCACTGATGGAAAATCGGCATCTGTCAACTTTACGTTTACCGAGGTGATTTTTCCTTTATAGGAAGGATCCAGTTCAATGAGTTTCATAACCCCTTCACGGACTGTTGCCATCTGGGGCTTCTTCTCCGGGGAAACGATTGTTGCAATGATATTTCCACCGAAAGCGGGTCTTATTTGGTAGAGTATGTTTTTGTAATCTACACCCTTGGAGCTGTAATCACCAATTTGAAGATCGGTACAGTCTGCGGTAAGTCCAACTTTCAGATTTGAAGTTATTCTGGGAGCCAGATCTCGTCCGGTAGTGGTTGCACCATATAATGCAATTTGCGGTTCAATTTTTTTAATGATATCCACCATGATTTTTGTGTAGGGCATGGGGGTATAGTTTTCGAGACGGTCATCCTCGACAATAAACAATTCATCTACACCATACGGAATCAGACTCTCTGCTGATTTCCGAACATTTTTTCCTATTAATACGCCGGTAACTGATGCATTCACCTGGGAAGCAAGGTCTTTTGCCTTGCACAGGAGTTCAACACTTACTTCGGCAATTTGCTCGTCGTCCTGTTGGACGAAGACCATAACGCTGTTTTTTGTACTCACGTGTTTCTCCTTTTACCCTAGTGTATGGTCTGCGATAAGCTCGTGAACCATTCCTGCTATTGCATCTTGTGAATTCTCTATCATCCGAATATCAGCTGATACCAGAATAACAGACTCAATTTTTTTAACTTTTGTCGGGGATCCGGCCAGGCCGCAGCTGTCTGGATCTGCATTGATTGCATTGATATCCCACAGATTTATTGCCTGATTGCTTTTCTGCTCAACCTTGTTGTCAATATAAGATTCGTCATACTTTTCTTCGGTCATCTCAGCTGAGGCGTTTTTGTAGGTCATGACTTTTATGACTGATGGCGGGCGGGGAGAGTAGCCTTCATCTGTAATTGTCAGCAGCACAGGAAGCGGTGCCTGGATAAGTTCAAAACCACCCTCGATGGATCGTTTTGCAAGTATCTGGCGTTTCTTTGTATCGACTTTTTCAATATTCGATACACAAGTGATTTGATTAAGGTTGAGTTTTTCTGCTGTCTGTGGTCCTACCTGTGCAGTATCACCATCAATTGCCTGCCTTCCGCAGAAAACTATGTCATAGTTGCCAATTTTCTCAATTGCACATTTTAGGGCATATGAGGTGGCTAAGGTATCAGCTCCGGCAAACTTTCTGTCCGAAACCAGAGCTACTGAGTCTGCCCCACGGTAGAGAGATTCTTTGAGAACCTGGATTGCGGATGGGGGCCCCATGGTAATTACATGAACCTGTGTTCCAGGAATGGTGTCCTTTAGGGTAAGTGCTGCCTCAAGAGCATGCAGATCTTCCGGGTTAAAAATTGCGGGTAGTACGGCACGGTTTACTGTTCCGTCCTCTTTCATCGCTTCTCCGGTTATGTTCTGGGTGTCAGGTACCTGTTTAACCAGAACAATGAGATTGAGTCCCATGTATTCCTCCTGTTTTAAAAAAAGAGTGCATAGCATTCTTCCGTATCGATCTAATCTATCACAAGAATTAAATTACTTCAATTTTTTATGGACAAAAAAGAGTAAATTTGTCAGAAAAGAATTGTAAATGGAGTTTGGCCTCTTTTGTTTTACAATTTTTCTGGTTTATGATAATATATTTGTATCAAACCAGATCTGGTCTGGTCTTATATTTGGTAGAACTTAACACAACAGGAGCGAATTATATGATTGTTAATACCATAACAGAGGCAAAAGCCCAGTTTTCAGCACTTGTGAGTGCCGTAGAGCAGGGTGAAGAGGTGATTATCAAAAAAGCCGGAAAACCCGTTGCAGTATTAAAAAAGTATAATAATTCGGGAAAAGAACGTAAACCGGGAGCATTTACTGATAAACTAATCATAAAGGATGATTTTGATTCTCTACCAAATTATTTAGAGCAGGCATTTGGTATGATAGCTGAACCATCTGCTGATTATTCAACTGAAGAGAAGGATAGTGAAAAATTATGAACCTGTTACTTGATACCCACATTATCCTTTGGTGGCTAAAAGATGACCCTGTACTTTCTGATAAACATAAAGATTTATTATTAAATCCTGAGCATGTCTGTTTTGTAAGTGCAGCTTCTATCTGGGAAATAAGTATAAAATCAGCCATTGGGAAGCTTGAAATCCCTGATTCCTATATTGAGGAACTACTAATAGAAGGGTTTCAGGAGCTTCCCATTCATTGGAAACATACCAATATGGTGAAATATTTACCGCTGCACCATCGGGATCCCTTTGATCGTTTATTGATAGTCCAGGCAAAAATAGAGAATCTTACCCTGCTCACAGTTGATACCCATATTCAGTTATATGATGTTAAGACGCTTTAATAGAGCCAGGATTGTTTTTAGGCAGGTCTGGGGCAGGAAGATTACAAAACTATAGAACTTCCCGGGAAAAGCTATACAAACAGCAATAATAGGAGTATACTCTAAATATAGTACTATATTATTGGAGTGTATTCAAATGATATCCAGGTTTATTTCAACCTATAAACGACTTCTTCAAACGATCAATTATAAAAATCATCGTTACGTATACAAAGAATTCACTATTAAAAGCAGGCTTACCGGATTGATTGGGCCGAGAGGTACGGGAAAAACAACCCTATTACTACAATATATAAAAGAGAAGATAGAGGACAAGGATGAATGCATATATGTATCAATAGATAATATCTACTTCTCCAGGAATCTGTTGACAGATTTTGTACAAGAATTATATGAGGATTTTGGTGTCAGGTATTATTTTTTTGATGAAGTACATAAATATCAAAATTGGAATCAGGAATTAAAGAATATATATGATGCATATCCGGATATAAAAATTGTATTTTCCGGCAGTTCAAGTATTGATTTAATAAAAGGAGCATATGATTTATCAAGACGAGGTGTCTTGTACAGAATAGGTGGGATGTCATTTAGGGAATATTTATTATTTAATGAGATAGCAGATATTGATGTAGTTACATTAGAAGAAATTTTGGAAAACAGGGGCAAGCTTGAAGGGAAGATAACAGGGATAAAAAAACTAAAAGGCTATTTTCATGAATATCTTAATAAAGGATATTTCCCATTCTATCTGGAAGATGAAACGACATATAATCAAAAAATAGTAAGAATTATAGAAAAAACGATTTTTGAGGACATCTCAAATTTTTATAAACTTAAAACAGAGAATTTATCAAATTTTATGAGAATACTTTCGTATCTATCAACTATTCCGCCTGGAGAATTGAATAGGAATAGCATTGCAAAGAATATCAGGTTAGATAACAAAACTGTTCAGAATTATTTACATATACTGCATGAAACAGGTTTAGTGGAGTTGATAGCAGAGAATAAATCGGGAAGCAATATATTAAAGCAGACAGAAAAGATATATTTGGATAATCCTGAT
>Ga0075115_10000825_pt1 | contig 15378 bp, 11 predicted proteins | sample AntAceMetag02UKH_FD_69785 | JGI IMG/M metagenome (GOLD analysis project Ga0075115, IMG submission 69785) | Saline lake microbial communities from Ace Lake, Antarctica - Antarctic Ace Lake Metagenome 02UKH | ecosystem: Environmental > Aquatic > Non-marine Saline and Alkaline > Saline | place... | reverse complement strand
ATCTTCTATTATTTTTCATTACAAAATCTCCCTTTTTTTATTTCTCAGGAGATAGATAAAAAATGGTGCTCCAGCTAATGAAGTAATTATACCTACGGGTATTTCAGAACTTGGAAGGATGCTTCTCGCAAAAGTATCGGCACAGAGGGTGAAAACCCGCCGGCAAGAATTGTATAGGGGAGCATTATACGATGTTTAGGGCCTACAATCATCCTTATTATATGCGGAATTATTAGTCCAACAAAACCAATAATTCCACTAACAGCGACTGCAGTAGCGGTAATTAATGTTGAAATAATCAATAGAATTATTCTGACACGTTTTAAAGAGAGTCCTATAGTTCGTGCAGATTCATCTCCTATCAACATAAGGTCAAGTTCTCTCCGAAAATAGAAAAGAGATAGAATTCCTATAAGAATTATGGGAAGCCCAATTATACATTTGTCCCAATTTGCTGATGAGAAACTACCCATTGACCAGAAAATAATATTTTCAATTCTATCCCGGTTAAAATAGAGAAGCATTGACATGAGGGAAGATAGAAAGAAATTCATGGCTATACCGGAGAGCAGTAGACTTGATGTTGATGTCTGAATCTTACCGGACAGAAAATATATAAGAAGGGTAGCAATTATGGCACCAACAAATGCGGATATTGGAAGTCCCCAAATACCGGGAATCAATACCATAAATCCTGTTACTGCGCCTAAAGCAACACCAAAAGCTGCTCCGGAAGATATTCCGAGTATAAAAGGATCTGCCATAGGATTTCGAAAAATTGCTTGAAAAACTGTACCTGCAGCTGCAAGTGCCATACCTACAAGAATAGAGATAATTACACGAGGCATCCGCACCTGCCAGAGAATGTATATGTGTGATTGATTGATATTCTCGGAAAAGGTGCGGGAAAATATCCCGCCGGAAATTATTCTGATTGTTTCCCCAAATGAAATATCAGCAGTGCCAAAAGATAAAAATATAAGTAAAGCAAGGCAGAGAACCAAGGTAAGAACAATATACATTACTATATGTATTGAGTTCGAATACGATTTTATTGTTTTCATTGAATCCCCGCTTTACTCATAACAACGCTGCTACTTGAACGCTTCAGGATGAAATATCTGTGCCAGGGTTTTTACACCTTCAGCATTTCTATAACCCTGTCTGTCCAGAATATTATTATCAATAGCAATTAGCCGGCCTTCTTGTACGGCTCTTAAATCCATGTAATTTGGAGTTAATTCAAATGATTCTTTTGTTCCCCAGAATTGGGAGCAGATGATGTAATCAGGGTCTTTTTCAATTATTTTTTCAAGACTATATGACCAGCCGTTCACATCAGAAGCAATATTATTGCCCCCGGCCATTTCAATCATCTGGTTTATAAATGTGTCGCCCCCTGCTGTAAAATCACCCCAATCACCAAATCCAACTACGTAATATATACTGGGGTCACTTTTTCCTGCAATTCTCTTAGCGACATCACTAATGGTAATTCCCATCTCAAATATGAGACGTTCAGCAATGTTGGATTCTCCAAGAACTTTTCCGATATCACGGATAGTACTATATACACCTTCAAATGTAGAATCATTATAAATTCCTACTGTTGCAATACCAGCTTTTTCAAGAAGTCCAACTTTCTCAAGAGAGACATGTGTTGATGCTATTACTATATCCGGGTTTAATTCAATAATTCGCTCAATATTAGGCACCTGCATGTTTCCAATTGCTTCAATTGAAGCAGTTTCAGCCGGGTAGTCACAAAATTGAGTACGGCCGATCAGATTACCGCCTTTCCCCAGTGCAAAAATTATTTCGGTAACATTAGGCCCCAAAGAGATAATTGTGATAGGTTTTGATGCAATAACCACTTCGCGACCATAGGAATCGGTAAATTCCAGAAAATTTCCCTCAGGGTTTGCTGTTTGAGTAATGATTTCCCCTGCCGCAGCACTAAATAGTGACGTTGCCGCCATTAGGAAAAGTACGCTGAGTACCATAACAATGAGACTTCTGCTTTTCATGATTTCTCCACACCCCAAATTTGCACAATATATTTTACATTGGGTATACATTGCGTATAAGGAGTCAAAAAACTTGATGTGGGTATGAGTCTGCACACCCGATCCATTCACCGTGGACCTATCCCGAATGAACTAACAGTTCCTGGGATAATACAGGTTTCCGTCTGGCAGGTCTCCTGGCTGGGGGGTATTGATTTAAGGCGCCTTCCCAAGTTTTTCTTGAGGACAGAACTCTCAGTGGCTTTTTCGGCATTGTATCTTATAAAACACCGCAGTCTCAAATCACCCTCGTCACAGTGGCGGGACCGCATGGGTTTTTCACCCATTTCCCTTTTCATCGGCATAAGCCGAACCTGACGGTAGCTTTACCATAGTTGACTGGCTGGATGTAGTCAATGTATAATATTTTAAATTACAGGAATATTTTACTAGCGGCCAGAATAGTACGGATGATATCAGCAGACACGTAGGTAATATCATGGAAGGTATACAGCAGCCGGATGTCTTTATTCAGTACAAACCAGGTTATCAGAATATACTTAGTGAAATATTTATATATGCCTAGCACTAAATAATCCTTTACCTCCTACTGTAATAGGTTATTCTGATTTATTCTTTATCCAAGATGAGTAATAGATATCCTCTTTACGGAAGCTGGAGGCTTTTAAGATGGATAAGCATAAAACTGCCGTATAACAGATTGGCGAAATTCAAACTCGTGCCAATACGGTCTGCTTAAGTTCTATCAGTATTGCTGAAATCATGATAAAAACTTCTTTGGGGAAACTCGATATTAATTTTGATCCCATAGAACTGGCTGAGAAAAGCGGATTTGATCTTCTTGACTACAGATCCAAAGATGCTGTTTTGCTCAAAGATTTACCCTACCATCATAAAGACCCTTTTGACAGAATGCTGATCACCCAAAGTCTGACCCACAACTTTCCCATTATGACAGTGGACTCGCAATTTAAGAAATATTCCTGCAAGCTTATCTAAAGCAGTGCCGTTGAAATGCTGTCGTTCGCCTGCACAGATGAGAGAGATCGGCTGCTGTCTATGCCTGCAGAGCGTCCATTCTACCGCTTTGGTGATGTGATGAATACTTTTATTGCTAAATCATGAAAACAGCAAAAACGTGAAGATTGAACAAATATTTCTATTTAAAACGTGATATATTCACGTTTTATTGTATGATGTTGCAAGATTACTGTGGGGATAAAGCAGCTAACCCCATGTAAAGATCCAAAATAGCGGACTATTACCCCATATAACTATCCAGAAGTATGGACTTCTTGGGTATATATTGTTACTATCTCTGTATGAAACGAGATATTCTTTATGACCTTTTTTCATGGAGCACATCCCCTCACAAGAAACCATTAGTCCTGAAAGGAGCCAGGCAGGTGGGAAAAACATGGGCTCTACTTGAATTCGGGAAACGGCATTACGAAGAGAAAGGCTACCTGTGCCATTACATCGATTTCCGCAGTGCAAAGGAACTTTTTTCTATTTTTGAAGAAACAAGCAATCCTGCTGAAATAGTGAAACTTCTGCAATTCCGCCTGAAAATAGAGATTAATGTACAGCATGATCTTCTGATATTTGATGAAATCCAAGAGTGCCCGCAGGCAATAATTTCCTTTAAGTATTTTGCGCAGAATATGCGTGAATTGGATATCATAGCCGCAGGCTCTCATTTGGGGCTTATGAAAAATCAGGAATCATTTCCGGTGGGGAAAGTTGATTTTCTTTATATGTTTCCCCTGACATTTCAGGAATTTCTTCAGGCTGTTGATTCGGATGCGTTTGGAATATTGGAAGAGTGGGAAGTCAATAGCGCCCTGCCGGGTGTTGTTCATGACAGACTGATTGATCTTTGGACAGTATACCTTTTTACCGGAGGACTGCCGGAGGTTGTACAGACCTGGGTAGATGAATCTGCAAATATTATGAGAGCTATATCCAAAGTGAGAACGGTTCAAAGAAATCTTATAGAAGGATATCGTTCAGACTTCTCAAAATACTCAGGAGTGGTGAATGCTGCCTACATAAACTATACGTTTGATGCAGTGTCTTCCCAACTCTCAAAAGTACAGGATGAAAACGTAAAGAAATTTATGTTTAAGGCGGTAATCCCCAATAGAAAAGGATTCGATAGTATTCGCGGTCCGCTGTTCTGGCTCCGGGAGTCACGATTGATAATTAAAACAGGTATTGCTGGTAAAGCTTTTCATCCTCTAAGAAGTTATACGGATGAAAACCGGTTTAAGATATTCCTTTTCGATACAGGTATATTGAATTGCTTACTGGATATTCCGGGAGAGGTTATTTTAGATAAAGAGATCGGGCCGTATAAAGGTTTCCTGATAGAAAACTATATAGCACAGGAATTATACGCTTACTATAATCGTGATCTTCTTTCATGGCAGGAAGGGACTTCAGAGCTTGAGTTCATCATGGTAAACGGGAAGGAAATTATTCCTTTAGAGGTAAAATCTGCTTCCCGCCAGCGAAGGGCAAAGAGTCTGGATGCATTTATCAGCCGCTATGCTCCGCGAAGAGCTTTAAAGCTAACCGGACAGAATTACGGATATAGTCCTGACCGTGGAATTACCACTGTTCCGCTGTATGCATGCACACAGCTATTACAGAAACTGTAGTGTAAGAGTATCCATGAGAAATATTACATGCCCAAAAAACTCAAGAATAACGGTTACGATTTTTCTTATCTTCCAACAATGCTGGTAAAAATATTCCCAGTGGTCCTGCACAGAGGTTACTGTCCCTTATGATTGTTGTGGCGCATATTAAGCCTAGTAATTTGGAGCTATTCAAATGCTACTGCACGGCAGCATATCTTGAAACATAATCAAGTAATGAGTAATGGAATAAGAAAATGGATGGTTAGTCAGGTTTTCTATGAAGATTTGCAACGGCTATAATCAGAATTTCATTTTCTATTTATATTTGCTAAGAACTTCTTCTAACGATACGGCCTTAATTTTTCCTTGAGTATAAGCATCAATTCTATTTTCAACTTCTTTAGCCCATAATTTATCAATTTCTTTATCGGGTTCATCAAGGCTGTGAAGTAGTTTTTCTACCAACTATGCTTTTTCTGAAGGTTTAAGTGTTAAGGCTTCTTCAAAAACACTCTCTGTAATGTGAGATAAAGGGCGTAATATTAAGTTTTTTCGCTTGCATAAACTGATACCATGCGGTATGCTACTAACGAGTAGCATACCGGGGAGTAGCATATGGAATCACCTTTTCAATTTGGGAAAATTGTTTCAGGATTGTCTTTTACAGACAGAGTTGAGCATCTTGAACAGCTTAAGCAGAATTTCTTAAGCGGAATATCCACGACTCTCATCTCCCCGCGCCGCTGGGGCAAGTCATCGCTTGTGCAAAAATGTATTGAAGATAACTTTTCTTTAAATGCACAATATAGGGTGGTGATGCTGGATTTATTCAAAATCAGGACCGAGGAAGAGTTTTTTCAAATTTATGCAGAACAGCTCTTGAAATCTGTCTCAAGCAAATCCGGAGAAATTATTGATCATGCAAAGGCCTTTTTCCAAAGGATTGTCCCCAGGATAACCATAAGTACGGATTCAGTAAATGATTTTTCATTCAGCTTTGATATAAAAGAACTTGCGGGGAACCGGATTGAGATACTTAATCTGGCTGAAAGGATTGCGGAAAAAAAGAACCTGAAGATAATTTTTTGTATTGATGAATTTCAGAATATCGGTAGATATGCCAATACTGAAGCAATTCAGCGTGAATTGAGGGCTTCATGGCAAAATCATAGTCGTGTCATATACTGCCTGTACGGAAGTAAGCGTCAGATGATGAGGGATATGTTCAATACTTCAGAACGTCCGTTTTACCGCTTCGGTGATGTCATTTTTCTAAAAAAGATTGAAAAACGCTACTGGAATGCTTTTATTGTTGAAGCGTTTGCACGAACAGGGAAAAAGATCTCTGAGGAATTCAGCGGTCAGATTGCGGAAAAGATGAATATGCACCCGTATTACGTACAACAGCTGAGCCATATTGTCTGGACGTTAACAGAAAAAACTGTAACGGCGGAGATTCTTGAGCATGCTGAACAGAAGATAATTGAAACCAATATGCCGTTTATCCTGAATGAGTATGAATTGTTAAGTTCCGGCCAGATACATTTGCTGAAAGCGGTTTGTGCCGGAGAAACTCGGTTCAATGCCGTGGAAGTGCTGCAAACATACAAGTTGGGAACTTCTGGAAATGCCAGTAAAAACAAGAAAACGCTTGAAGCTCGGGATGTGATAGATATAACGCCAAAGGGGATTGAGTTTATCGATCCGGTATTTGAGTTGTGGTTTAGAGGCAATTAGCTCTGAAAACTATGGTAGTAATTGATAGAGTAACTTCGTATGCATTACCTTTCTTACTACTCGACCCAGGCTGCATAATAGTTTTCGGTTCCTGCTCCAGTTGATACAACTAATTGCGGGATTCAATTGAATCTGATCTGGATGAAATAATTATCTCAAAATTAGAGAATAATCTTGATCTATTTATAAAAAAATATAGAAGATCACAAAAAAACAGAAACTACTCTGTTTTATGTGTTATTATCTTATTTATTGAAGAGAATAAAGGAATGTGAATGAGTGCGACAAGCAAAGCTAATATAAGCAAGTTGGACAATCCAGCACGTGTAACGGCTAACCACCGGCACGGAACTGAACCGTGAGTATGAGGAGGTAACGAATCGTACGAAGCCACGGGAAGGGCAGTCTGTTAGCCGCAATGCGAAAGCGTGAAGTGAATTGTGCTCCTGAGTACAGGAGGCCTCGAAATATTTCATATTGCACAGGGTCAAGGAGTTCATTTTCTGGAAACCAATATCAGTGCACTCGTAATGGTAAGAGTGTATCTGGCGTGCCGGGGTCTGAGTCCGTAGCGGGCAAACGAATTGTTTATATTGGAACTTGGGAGAACCGAAACATTCCTGAAAGAAGCTTTTGAGGAACCGAAGAGGGTAGCAATTATGCGCAAAGGTATGGAGTAATGTTATGCTATCCACTGAGATGATTTACTTAATCATAATGTCTGTGTACTTATATATCAGCATGTTATTGTTAGGAACAATGGTGTTACAAACTTAACAGGAATGAGAATGTAATATTCAATATTGTGATATTAGATGTGTTGTGAGTGTAATTGAAGAGCCGGATGTGAGAAATCTACAAGTCCGGTTTTGTGAGGGGCATGGGCTTTCTCATAAAGGAATAAATATGATGAATGAAAGAAAAGGAGAAAGTCACATGTCTACTCGACATAAGAAAGAGCTTTCTGAACGTGATATCATCTCCCAATATATAATTCTTGCTATTGAGAGTTCTGGAGGGTTATAACCTATTTTCTTTATTTGACTTTGGTGATTGCTGGCTATTTCAAATCAAAACAGAAGCAAAGCAAAGCAAAGCAAAGCAAAGCAAAGCAAAGCAATACCCTGTGCTTATTGAGTCTACGGTGAGTTACATAAATATAACCATGTTATCAGTTAACACATGATTACTGGAAAAATACTTTAGGAGTAAAGTTGATGTCAAAAGATTTAACAGTTTCCGGAGTCGAAAGACAGAATATATTAAATAATCCCTTTGCTCTGGAGGAGATTGAGAAGGCCACACACATAACATGTATCCCTTTTGAAGGTAAGAATGTATTGCTAAAAGAGCAGGTCGCTGTTTTTTTTGAAGTAACAGTTCGAACAATAGAGAATTATATATCAAATTACGAGGATGAACTAAAATCTAACGGTTACGAGGTTTTACGAGGTAAACATCTACAGGATATAAAATTAGCTATTTCTACACTCAATGATACCGAAATAGATTTCGGTATCATAAAAAAAGCTTCCAGATTGGCTGTTTTTGATTTCCGTTCCTTTCTAAATCTGTCTATGCTTATCACAGAGAGTGATAAAGCAAAACTTTTACGCCGGACTATTCTTGATATTGTTATTGACACCATTAACAATCGTACAGGCGGAGCTACAAAATATGTAAACCAGCGAGATGAAGACTTTATAATTGCCTATTTTGAAGAAGAAAATTATCGTAAAGAGTTCACAGATTCTCTGAAAAATTATTTGGATATGGGAAAATTCAAATATCCGCTTTATACTGATAAAATCTATGTAAGTATCTTTAAAGAGAACTCGAGGGAGTATCGCAAGATTCTCAAACTCCATGAGAAAGATAAGGTTAGAGACACTTTTTATGCGGAAATTTTGGATCTGATTGCTTCTTATGAGTATGGTTTTGCAAAAGTATTAGAGGAGGCATATAGCAAAAAAGGTGAAAGGATTTCTGCTTTTGAGGCGGATGTTCTTTTTCATGAATTTGAAAAACAGGCTCTTTGGAAACCTCTGATTGAAAGTGCCAGAAATAAAATGGCAAGTAGGGATCTTGCATTCCGGGATGCTCTTCATTTGCAGTTAAAAGAGTATATTTCTCCTGTTAAAGCAACAGAATTTGAACGATTTATCGGTGAGAAAAGTAAGGAGTTAGTAGAACGGCTTGAAGAGGCTAAAGATGTGTTTAAAAGATTGAAGGAGCGGGAGTAGTGGCCAATATATACATTACTCTTGAAACTGCCCTTGAGATATACAGCAAAACAATTGAAGTAAGTGGTGGTGGCTCAGACGGAGTCCTAAATATAGGTCAGCTTGAAAGTGTTTTAGTTCATATCCAAAATGATAGTTATTATCCTGAATTTATCAATAAGCTGACTCATCTTTTCTTTGGTGCAAACCGATTCCATTGCTTCGTAGATGGTAATAAACGTATTGCAATTTCTTTGGGTGCTCATTTTCTTTTAATAAATGGATATGTATTTGTTGTTCCTCGTTTTATTAGAGAAATGGAGAATATAAGTTATCACTTGGCAGCCGGGAAAATAGAGAAAGAATTTCTGAAAGAGATTATACAGGCTGTTATAGACGATGATATGGAGAATGAAGAATTAAAATTGAGAATTTTTGAAGCGATCAGCAAGGAGTGAATAATGGAAGTAATTATTTACATTTTAATTGGCATTGCAATCGGAATTTTAATTGGTTGGTTATTTGCCAGAATGCGGAGCAATTTTAGCACGCAAAAAGAGAGAGAAGTTAGTAAAAGCAAGATATCAGAATTAGAAAAGGAATATTTTGGTTATAAAGCAACAACAAGTGCTCAAACGCAGGCTTTGGATGAAAAGCTATTAGAAAAACAAAATGAAAATGACAAGTTAGCTGAAACTGTTCAAGAAAAATCCAATGAGCAAATAAATATTAACGGTAGACTGTCAACAAGTGATGCAAATTTACAAGCCGCACTGAAAACAATAAACGAAAAAAGCTTAGAGATTGTTGATTTGAAAGAAGAAGTTTCCGGGAAGACAAAGGAAATTAATGATAAAAGTCAAACTATAGCTACAGTAATAGCGAATAATACTGCCTTGAGTGAAAAACTTGAAACTCAAAAAACGGAAATTGAAGAATTAGGCAGAAAATTCAACCTGGAATTTGAGAATATTGCAAACAAGATATTGGAAACTAAATCGGAAAAATTCACCGAACTCAATAAAATCAACATAAAAACCATTTTGGAACCTTTAGGTACAAATATTGAAGAGTTTAAAAAAACCGTGAATGAGACTTATGATAAAGAATCAAAGGAACGTTTTTCATTAGGAGAAAAAGTTAAAGAACTTGCTCTTTTAAACAAAGTTATAAGTGACGAAGCCAGAAATCTTACAAAAGCCTTAAAAGGAGAATCAAAAACTCAAGGTCGTTGGGGCGAAATGATTTTAGAAAGTATCCTGGAAAAATCAGGTTTAAGAAAGGGCGAAGAGTATTTCATTGAACACCAATTAACTGATACTGAGGGACATGCACTGAGATCAGATTCTGAAAATAAAAAGATGAGGCCTGATGCTGTAATTAAATACCCTGATAAAAGAAGTATAATAATCGATTCAAAAGTGTCATTAAATGCATTCACAAGATTTTCCTCTTCGACTGATCTTGAAGAACAGAAAACTGAACTTGAGGCGCATGTTCGGGCTGTTAAAAATCATATAGTTGCATTAAGTACAAAAGGTTATGATGACTATGATAAGTCCCTTGATTTTGTAATGATGTTTATTCCCAGCGAACCTGCATATATGGCTGCTTTGCAAGGTGATTCTGAACTATGGAATTTTGCTTACGATAAACGAATATTGTTAATAAATCCAACAAATTTGATAGTTTCATTAAAGCTCATTGTAGATTTGTGGAAACGAGAAAACCAGAATAGAAATGCACAGGAGATTGCGGAACGCGGAGCAAAATTATATGACAAATTTGTAAGTTTTGTTGAGAACCTGGAAGACGTAGGGAAGTTTCTCGATAAATCTAAAGAGGCATATAATCATTCTTACAAACAGCTGAGTACCGGAAAGGACAATCTAGTACTTCAATCAACAAAACTGAAAAAATTAGGTCTAAAGAATAAAAAAGAGCTAGGGCCTGAGCTGTTGGCAAATTCAGAAACAAATCTTATTTCGGAATAATTGAAAAGAAACATATATGAATCAATCAAGAATCCAATCTATTCAAATAGTACTCCCGAATTAGTAGAAGAAGATATTTTTACTTGTACTTTTTTACTCACAGATAACAATCGCAACGGAAATGATCCTGTAAAATTGCGTAAAGGTTCGGAGAAAAGTTCGGAGAAAATACTTGCCCTTATAGGGGAAACACCGAATATTTCTGCTGAGTCGATGGCTGCGCAGATAGGAATAAGCTCCAGAGCAGTTGAAAAACATATTGCAGCACTAAAATTAAGAGGTCTGCTTAAACGGGTTGGTCAGGCTAAGGGTGGGCACTGGGAGCTTGTTAAAGGGAGACCAATAGAATGAACATGCCACTAAATATTGAAACATTGCTGTTCTATGAGTAAAAATTTACTTTTTATTACCTTCCTATTGAAATATGAGCTGTAGATCCTTCGATCCAGGCTGCATAATAGGTTTTGGGTTCTACTCCAGTTGATACAACTAATTGCGGGGATTCAATTGAATCTGATCCGCCGGGATTGCCGTAAGAGAACCACTTATACAGCTTCTGATCATACATGAGCACCTTCGGGCCGCTGCTTGTTGAGCCCAGCAGGAAATTGCGCCCGTTGTCAGTTCCCATTGCCGCTGCTGTAGCGGAGACCGCGGCGAAAGGGGAGGTGAAGTCGGATGAGGCGGTAGAGAAGCCTGTATCATCATTGATGATCGACCACGTAGCATCGCCCTTTTCCCGGATATTCCAGCTGTCGTTGCTTTTGTTGTATGAGAATATAGTTAACGTACCGTCGTCGGAAGCGAGCGCGGAAAAATGCTGGCCGGTCGGAGAAAAGGCGGGCAAGTTGGGATCGGTTTCCACCCAGTTCTCACCGGTATCGTTATCAATTCTACTTAACAGGTACAAATCATCGGCATCGGGATTGAACGCGACTGTCAGGGTGCCGTTTTCCATCAAAATATGGGAAAACTCCGGGGCAATGCTACTGTAATGTGTTGCCTTGACAGGGGAAATATCGCCCCATGAAGCAATGGGTGTAGTCAGCAACTTGGAACGGACTGCCAGGACATTGGAAGTCGGAGGGTGACCCGCAGTCTCCCTGATATATCCTGCATACAGATACGAGGAAGCCCCAAATCTGCCGGAAGCCATGGAAACCGACGATACCGGATACGTGGAAAATCTGCGTTCCCCGATATAACTGTGTTTCCAATCCAGTACATCGCTGTCGTCCTCAGCATCATCGACGGAAATCTTCTGTACCGAAAGCTTTTCTGAATCTGCGTGGGATGGATCAGTCGAATTGTAGTCGGCAAACCCAATATATAGATCGCTCCCGGCGTAGATAATATCGAAATCCGGGTCAGCGGAATTTACCATCGAAGTGAATGTGGCATCGACCATTTCATCAACCGTGTAGATAGTGTTTTCTTCATTGTCGGGATCTTCTTCCGCAAGAATCCTGCCCACATGCAGCTTTCCGGTTGAGTCGGCATAGACAAAGAACAGCGTATTCGCGTTTACCAAAGCAGTCCTGATCGCAACAAGGGAGCCCGAAACCATATGGATCGTTTTCCAGACGGGAAGAAGAAAATACTCGACAGCGCCGGAAGGTGCGCTTTTTGCACTCTCCTTCTCCTTTGTGTGCCAGAGACCGTAGGAGTTGACCTTGTAGGTGTAGCTTTCTCCTAGCTCCAGGTCTTCATCGGCATCGATATATGTGAGTTGGCCAGAGCCTGTGGAACCGGCATATGTATACGTGCCGGAAGCGCTTACCGTGCGGTAAACATTGTATCCGCCGGAACCTTCGACCGCATTCCATGTAAGCTGAATTTGTAGAGCCTCCGCCGAATCTCCGATAACGGAAATGCCCGAAATAATGGGAACGTCCAGATCCTGTTGATAAAATCCAAAGCAGGAAGTGAGTGTGGAAATTATGGAAATTAAGAGAAGTGTATATAGTAGTCTGGAGCTTATGTTTTTAAGAATATTCATTAGAAACTCCCTCCGCCAATTGAAAAGTCAATCGTAAAAGATGCAGTTGGATCCTGAGGATTGTCTGTAGGATTTTGGGCAAACAGATCTGCCGGATCAGCAAATTCAGTTCCGCTTTTTCCATATGTTAATCTAAGACCAGCAGAAACTGAGATCTTATCAATAATGTTCCAGCTGAGACCGGGCGAGAGAATTCCTGATCCATCAGACAGATTACCAAGCCAGAGAAAATTAGCAGATAGATCAGTGTCAGCGATTTCGCTCCATGAGACCATTAAGGCACCGTAATGTCGTCCAAAATTTTGAATGTCTGAAAAACCAAGTTCGGGAGGATCGGTATAATCATCAGGCTGCTGATCTTCAGGTTTTGCTAAACCGTTTGAACCAGCATTTAGCATGAGGTAAGCTGCAGAATCCAGGAGTGTTTTTCCATATTTTATCTCGGAAAAATCAGTATAACCTTCACCATTGAAAAAATATTGTCCGGCAATCAGCATGCTTGGGTCTGATCTATTATAAGAAAATCCTATTGTACCGCTAAAAAAAGGTAAGTCATCAATTTTAAAAGTATCTAAAGCAATGTATTTGTCTTTATCTTCAACATCATCAGCGAATTCGGGCTTATTTTTCGAGACAGCGACAAACACTCTGTCAGATCCGATAGAGATCAGCCCCTCTCCGAATATACTTACTTCACCGATAGCTGATGATAGAGTTGCTACTAATCTAGGGGATTTTTTCAATGAGTAATACGCACCAACCCCCCATTCCGAATTACCATTAACCCATTCTACTTTGGCTGCATATGATATATCTTCCGGTTTCTCAACCTGATCAGTAAGAATATAGAAATAGGCATTATTAATAGAAAAAGGGTACTGTAATCTAAAGTTTAATGGTCCCTGCCTTTCTGCAGTAGGGTCTTCTGCATCTATTGAATCCAGATTTATGACATCAGCAGGGCTAAAAAAATATCCAACACCCCATTTAACGAAACTTTTTCCAAATCTAAAAAAAAATCTGTCATCGTACTGAAAATCTGAAAAAAGTTCCCGTATTCCCAGAGTTAAGGAGAGCGGTGAGGGATCGGTTTCAGGTTCCTCTTCATCATCACTTGAATCAGTTGGAGCGGTGATACTTATAGAACCATCACCATTATCAAGGAATCCTAAACTGCTGATATCCAGTCCTCCCAATGCACCAAACCCACCGGCTTCAGTCTCAATAAACATCTTGCCGAATACTCTAAAATCCGACTCCGGACGTGCATCGAAATAGAGTGAAGTGGAGGCGGAGGGAGAAAGTGATGACTCAGCATCATCGAAGACTATTCCGCTGCTGTATGAGTCCCAATTCCACGCAAAACCTAATCTACCGGAATAAGATCCACCCCAGGTGAGAGCTTCGGAAACAAGAAATTGTTCATATGTATCTGCTCCTGACAGGTCAGAGGTTACTTCAGTTATCCCGGAATCACTAAAAAAGAGATCATCAAAGTCTTCCGTGATACTGAAGTCTTCTGCGAAGATATCATCTGCTCGATCCTCTACTACAGGAGTTGCAACTGGATCATCAAAAGCGATGAACATGGCATCATCAAGTGAAAAAGGATCAATTATTCCAGCATCCTGAGCTGTTAGTGAAAATGAGATAAGGGTAAAAAGCAGTATTAAAAAATAAACTGATTTTTTAAGCATTATCATTTATTTACCTTTTCAAGATATGCTTTCGTAAATACATAGTCCGGGAGCGCTCCTATTGAGGGGTTGGTCATAGTAATCTGGGTTTTTTCTCCAACATTCAGCATATCCACCATAATGATACTTGTAGGCAGATATTTATCTCCCACTTTTACATATTGAAAATAGCCAGATTTTCGCATCAGTCTTCCGGAGTATCCATATTCCTCAGATTTCATGGGGAGTGTAGGGCTTTGACGAACCCAAAGTTTCATCTCAGGATAGGGAACTTCATCATTTTTTGCTTCAAGATTGAGAATATATACCGGAGTATTCCCCAGTACCCCTTCTTCATGAGAGACGACTGTATAATCATCTGACATTGTCTGAACCATTAAATCATTATTCTTGGCATCAGAATTCTGAATATTTTCTTTTGCTGAAGAGTGCTCAAATTTTCGGCTTTCAGGGTCATAGAACCAGAGATTGTCTTCAAGCTGAAGAAATCCCTGTCCTTTCTGCACCTCAGGAGAGATGATTATCATTAAAAACAGATCCCCAACATCTCTTCGAAATAATCGGACTTCTAATACCTCACGCTCTTCGCCGGGTTTTTCAGAGACGATCGTATATATTGTAGTGAAATCTTTATCACCAAAATTCTGCAGGTTATCTATATCCTTAAGAATTTGACCATAATTGTCCGGGGATAAAGCCGGAAGAAGAACCAGTGAGAAAAGAAGTGTAATAAAGAATACTGCTTTTTTTATATGTAAAAATGTAAATGAATTCTGCATGATCAAAGACCTCAATATAAGTAGTGTATAGTGTTACCCACTATTAAAATTTCGTATCTATATTTCGTAAAAAATAATCTATAGTCAGAAGTTTTTGATTACCTATTCATGATCAAAAACTTCAAAAAGCATTTTCCTAAAATTGGCTATTTTTCCGTTGCAAGAGCCAATGCCGGTTCAAGTTTTGCTGCCTTATTAGCCGGCCAGAATGCAGCCAGCAGCGTAAGGATTGTGACTATGACAAAATTCAGCAGGATCTGAAGCGGTGCAAGTTTAAA
>Ga0075115_10000823_pt1 | contig 15400 bp, 18 predicted proteins | sample AntAceMetag02UKH_FD_69785 | JGI IMG/M metagenome (GOLD analysis project Ga0075115, IMG submission 69785) | Saline lake microbial communities from Ace Lake, Antarctica - Antarctic Ace Lake Metagenome 02UKH | ecosystem: Environmental > Aquatic > Non-marine Saline and Alkaline > Saline | place... | reverse complement strand
TTTTCAAGTTAAAAACCTTTAATTACTTTAGGAGAGTTACTTAATGTCTTCACTACGTTCAGACGAGTCTGATTCATCCCTCACCACAAGGGTAGGGGTTTTCTCAGACAACAATATAAATTTAAAACCAATGATTTTTTCTACATTAGGAAATGTCATTATAATTCTCCTACTTTTTCTTTATAAAGATTACCTGTCAATACCCAAGAATAATATCCACCGGAGCTTTTTATGGAAACATAATAATCGTGCTTACTGATATCAAAATCCTCTGCACCATATCCTACATGCCCATTGGGATTAGGTTCCCCTTTTCTCATGTCTGTTTGCTCTACCCTATTTGCTATCCAATTGTTCCCATCAATATAATATAAATAAGTATCTCCAAGACGCATCTTCTCTCTAACATCTTCGACATACATAACTACAAAATTAAATATATCCACAAAAGTAGCATCACATACTTTTATTTTTTCTTGAGGGTAAAAGAGTTCGTCCAAAGTAAAATCTAAAATATCAAATTCTTCTCCATCTCTATTCTCCTATCGATATACTTCTTGATAAAGATTTTTTCTTTGGTGAAGATAATTCATCTTCAGTAGGTTTTGCTTCCCCATCTTCTAAGGCATTTACTCTCTCCATCTGTTCCTCACTTATCTCATCTCTATGAAATGCTAAATAGTGAACACATAAAGAGTTAGTTACTTCTAAGTTGGGAAGAAGGAAGTTACAACTATCACTATAAACTCCACACGAACAGCAATGAGAACCACGCCAATGATTCCTTAATATAAATATATATTTTTCATTCTTCAGATTCCTTACAATACGTTCTAAAGAATAAGCAGAATTTAGATAATTAGTACGATCTTCCGTAAGTGGTTTTTCTTGTGTCCCACCAACTCCTTTTCTAAAAGATGCTGTCATCTTCATAGTTAAAGAATCGATAACAGGTTCTTTACTTGGTTCCTCTTTCGGTTCTATAAATAGTAATAATTCAGAATCTATCATTTCTTTTCTCCTACTTTAATTTAACTATCTCTCTATATATCGGCACAAAAAAGAGCAGGACTATAAAAAATCCTGCTCAGAAACTATGTGGCGAAACAGACATCACTCTTGCTTTATACTATATTAGTTTTCGCTTTGCAAATAAATATTTGTACCAGTTCATACTACTTGATACAGGTTCTTGAGGTGACTCCTGTTACTGAACAGGGATAAGTAAGTTTTTGTTAAAAACTATATAAGTATCCCCTGCTGACATTGCCCCCTTTCCTTCCATAACATTTTTTATAATAACACCATCGTAGTTATTATTTTTTGCCCACTTACCTATACTATCAATATCAATCGAGTCCATTGTCTCATGAACTTCTTTCCTCATTTCGTCTGGAATAGGTATATCTAACCAATTATTACTTTTGGCATCTACAATAAAAGGATGTTTTAAATTAACATAAAACTCTGCAATCTTGTCTGATGCTATTCTTGAAACATCTGCTCCCAACGATTTCATCCTCCAATATCTACTCGCATCCATAGCATTGACAATAGCCACTTCTCTGTTATCAGATAAAAACAAACCATTACTTGGCATTTTATCTACTTCTATATCAAATTTTTTTCTTCCTCCATGATATAATATTTTCCCTTCTATTTCTAAAGATTGATATTCAATATCTGTATAATTATTTAAATTTTCTGATACAGAATTGTCCCTAGGGGAAATATATCCATCCTCTTCTATGGGATCCCCTTCCGGAGCTTTATCTTCTATTGCTTTCTTATACCAGTTCATACTTAATATAGTTCTCCTTATTATTTCTTATACCACCAATATGCCTTAAAAACAGCAGCTTTTATATCGGTAAGATAAGGAAAAACATTTCTATATGCTTCATACCTATGCTGCCCATCATGCAATTCTAAAGTCCCATCCTTCTTTCTTTCAACTAAAATTAAAGGAAGTTTACCACTTCCCTCTCGAAACATTTTTTCCATAGGAATCCTACTACCATTAACTGTCCAACCAATACCTGTCAAACTATCTAATGGTACTATCTCTACTGTATATGGGATACCCTTCGATTCAAACTCATCCGGATAATCTAACCATACATCAGGTAAATTTGTATTTGCTTTTTTATACCAATTCATTAAGCCATCCTTCTTACAAAATTAATCGTATCTGAACCACCTTCTATAAGCCAATCAGCCATCTTCCCTCTTCCATGAATAAACTCAATAACTTGTTCAAAATAAGCAGATTTTGTGGCAAAATCTTTTGCTTGATTAATTTTGACCATAGAACCTAACAAGCTATCTATTTGTTCTGTATATCTGTATTCTCTTTCTTCAAAATATTTTTCATAATCAATAGTATTGCCACAATTTTGACAATGCCAGTATCCCATTGCTAAATCAGGATATCCTGTTTCTATTCCCGGTGTTGGATTTTCATCCCAATCCATTTCTTCTCCACATTTAGGGCATGTTCTTCCATAACTTGGATTAGTTGCAAGCTGCGAATTTTCAGATATGTGTCTTACAGCCCCTTTTAAATCTTCAACCATAATAGAAAGTAATGCCTCATCTTCAATTCCTAATAAAAGATTTTTATGAAATCCTACATAGTCTTTTCTTCTTATCTTATTATAAAACTGTGCCCGTTTATACCAATTCATATTTAATATAGTTCGCCATTTTTGATTAATTCCCTCGTTTTTTCTTAAATACGAATATGGGTTCTGTGTGCCAATTACTATCTTTCCTGAAAAACTCACTATTCGATAGTCTCATATGATATGTAGTTTTCTTCCCTTTTTTAGATTATCTACTGCCCATAATGGTTGTAAATTATCCAAACTCCAACAATATTTAAATTCTGTATCATCAGTAGATTTAAATTTAAAAAAAGATTGTGGAATTTTATGGTCAATATGCCAATCCCCATAATTATCCCAAGTCATACCATCTACAAATAATCCTTCTATATGCTCTTTCAACTCTTGAAATGTGTAACTTATCAAATCTTCCCAATGTCTTTTGTTCTTGGAAAGGTCCATAAATAAAAGAGAATCATATATCCCCTTTGACATACTTCGATTCGCCCTATAAATAGGATTCTTTCTTAACTATCTTCCTTTTTCTCTCCGTGTTCTTAGTAATCTCTCTCTATTCTTCTCTTTATATATTGTCTTTTTTTCTCTTATCTTCTCTTTATTACCCTCACAATATTTACGATTAGCCTCTCTTATCTTTTCTTTATTATTTTTAGAATATTTTTTTCTTTGCTCTTTGATCCTCTTTTTATTATCTTCACGAAATTTCTTTCTTCCATTATTTCTTTATTGTTTGCATAATATTGTTTCTTTTTTTCTTTTATTACTTCTTTATTTTCTTTATTATATACTTTTAAATACATTTTCACTTTTTCTTTATTATTTTTACAATATTCCAAAGATTTTTCAATTATCTCATCTCTATACTTTTTATAATATTTTTTTGCATATTCTTTATTATATTTCTTTCTTAATTCATTTCTATCCCTTCTCCAAAAATTTTTGCATTTTTTAGAACAATATTTTTTTTGTCTCCCCACCAATAAGTTATCACAACTTATACATTGCCCATTTTTCTCCATTAAATTCTCCCCTCCAAACAAGAAAAGAGCAATGCCCAATCCTAAACTCTCCTAAAGGAAAAAACAAAGCTCTTTTATTATATTTAACTCTATTATTAAAATACTTTCTTGGAGAGTTTAAGCATCTTAATAATTATATATTATGAAAAATAAATAAAATTCCTCTTTTATTGCTTTTTCTTAAATACAAAAATAGGTTCTGTATGCCAAACTTTACCATTCTTCCTAAAAAACTCGCTATTTGATAGCCTCATATGATATGTTTTCTCTAACTCCCAACTATTTTCACAATGTTTACATAAATCATCTGCTATCTTATAATATGCCAAATTTTTAACATTTAATACAAGACTTCCATTGTCATTTAATAATCTATAACTCTCATCCACTATCCTAAATAAAAAATCATTTAACCAAACATTATACTTGTTAAACCTATTACTACTTTGACTATGGTCATCGTTATAAATCTCTGTATTAAAAAACGGAGGACTAGTAAATATTAAATCATATTTATCATTTAATTCAGGCATAATCTCCTCCGCACAACCTAAATCAAATCTAAAATTATATTTGTATATACGTTCTCCTAATACATCATATTGAGTAGAAAAGAAACTAGATATCTCCATATTCCCAACAGCAGTTTGACCATCCGGGTCAATTCCATGATAATGTAAATCCCTATTAGAGGCAATACACCCTGCTAATCTACCACTGTAACCAGAACAAGGGTCTAGTATTTTTCCTTCTCGAGAACAATAATTATCATAAATAAATTTGGCAATTACAGGCTTAAAATTAACTACACCGCGAGTCCCATTTCTCGTTTTTAATATCCTTCTCATACCTGCTGGATTAGGAATATTCCCTAATTCCATCCATCTATTAATACAGTCTCTTAACCCATCATCATCGCGATAAGTTTTATAAGGAGAATTCTCTCCTCTACTATAATACGCTTCCATCATATGAGGATGAAAACTATTGGCTAAATCTAACCCTTGAGTATTCATTTGTAAATAATTATCTTCTAAAAGAACGTTTTTAGCTTTCATCACTCTCTGAATTCTGTTCTCTTTTTGTTCATCTGTAAGAAAATTATGAGGAAAACCATTCTTTCTATAATACTGGAATAATATCTCTACTATCTCTTTCTTAATTTCTTCATCTCCTTCTTGATATATCTTCAACAACTTTTTAAAGTCTTTTGTTTTATCACTATTCTCCCAATAAGACAAAGCACAATGACGGATATAATCACTTTTTTTTCTATTAAATAAAGAAGACTTGATCTTGATAGTGTTATGATCTTGTTCGCTGGTGCGAAGAATAATGTTGGTTGTTTTTCTTACTTTAGACATCTAATTCTCCCAAAGAGGTATTGCATCTCTAAATCTATTTTTAAATTTTTTATATTCTGAATTTCCAATTAGCACTATACTAATCCCATGCTGATCTACAACAGCTTTAATCTTTTTCCTATTTTTTACACAGCAATCACAAGTACACTCCCATTTACTAGAAGACTTTGCATGACCTTTTACCTCATAATAAAAATTCTTGGTAGGAAAATAAAAATCAGGACAATATGTGCAATCTTCTCCATCTACTATTATTTCGAATCTTTTAGGTTCAAATTGATAGATCCTATTTATATACTTACAAACTCTACAAATATTAGCTTCCCATGTACTTCTGACATAATGACCGATATCTTTCCTTATACCCCCTTTACCTCTACCAGCCCCTTTCGGAGAAGGTTTGCCATACATGGGATTATTTTTCCCACTATAGCTTCTTCTCTTTTTATAACCTCTTCTTGCAGATTTCTTATATTTTTCTGTGCTAAATTTGCCTTCTGCCCATGCTTTCTTTACTGATTGAGAAACTCTACTATTATGTTCTTTAGTTTTTTTAAGAGTTTTCATTGTAGAAGATATCCTCTTCTTTCTAATACTTTCTAACTCCTTTGAAGATAAGTATTTAGCAACAGTCAACATTATCTTTTCATAAGAAATTCCTGCAAAAATATTACCTACCGAATCAAGCCTTTTATGAATATCTTTTTTACTTTCAATATATAATTTAACCATTTCTTGTTCTTGATTGTAAAGAAAAACAATATGGTTATCTTTCTTACTCTTGCGAATATGATTCACAACTTTCCAATAAATATCATACCTTTTGCTACACAAAGGACAAGAATTTTTATTCTGATATTTATGATGATTTTTCATATAGTATTAATTATTGTATATACAATGTTTTCGCTTGTCAACTCTATTCTAAAAAATACCAACCAACATATGTTGATTATCATTCCAAAAATAAATAAATTATCTATCTACTTCTCTCATTGTATATACAATAGGTATAAACAAATTCCTCTTAGAAAATAAAAGTATATACATATTCTTACAAAGAAAAAAGACAAAATAAAAAAGAGCAGGACTTAAAAATCCTGCTCTTTAAAAACCTTCTTTTTAACTCAATTAGCTAGCATTTGCATCAGTCATTGTGATCTTTGCAATTGCATAATCGTTTATAACAACAATACCTACCTCCTCATATATGACCCAGCCTAATCGAAGCTTCTTTGGATCATCTGCTGGAAGAACCGTAATATCCTGACGAATAGGAAATGCACCAACAGTCTCAGGTGATGCAACTACAAGAACTGTAGCATTATCCATCCTTGAACTTACGTGTATGTCAGCAGTCCACAAGTGACCATATAATCCAGTTGTAATTATTTCTCTTTGTGTTGCTTCGTCAAAGAAATCCTTACCAAAAGTTCTGATACTCGCATACTGAAATGCGTGTGTTACTATCTTGGCTGCTACTAAATCGTGTTGCTCTATTTGCTTAAAAGCCTCATTCAATGCTGCAATTGTCAAAGTACCATAATTAGTAATTGACTGTCCTGCTGGACATGCTGTAAGAAGAGCATTAAAAATATTACTATCTTCTTCCTTCTGAATAGCTTCCTTAGCCTTGATCTGTGCTCTGTCCACTATGTAAAACCTACGAGCCTTAATCTCACTAAGTCTAATCGTCGGATTAGCAGCTATTTCAAAAGTAGGAACTAATACTTCCTCACCTTCCTGAATCTGATCAGGAACAGCACCACGTCTTGAAACTACCCAAGCGATGGCTGCGACATCTCTTTCATAACGTGCAAGTGCTCCTTGAGGGAGTTCATCAACCATGAGTAACTTACGACCTACAGCTTGATACTCTAATGCTCTACGAATTGGTTCTACCATTGCCTGAGCAAGTGCAGTTCTGCCTTCGTCAGTATTAAGAGCTTGTGCAATAACCATCTCTTTTTCTTGGTCTGTTAAACCGTTCTTATTAAGAGCCATAATAATCTCCTTTTTTCTCTATCTATTTTTAGATCTTATTAAGTCTAAAATATAGTTTTTAAACTTTATTGTCTTATAAACTACTATTACAACCTGCAAAGAACTGGAATCCACGTATTGGTTCCCGCATTTGCAAGAGCAATATGTCCATCCGTATCTGTGCCAGGAACACCACTTGGATAAGATGATGCTAATCCTACTGAAATACCGCAAATATCGTCGTCGACTACAGTGGCTGCTTCTTTCCACTCGCCTACTGTAGTTCCACTGATACCGAGAGTTTGACCTACAGTTACACTTGCTGGTGCATCAAAAAGGTCGTCAGAAATCCAGAACTTACCACCACCGTTATACACGGTAATCTTTTGTGAAGATGTAGTTTCATCATAAAAATCTGTAACCCTATTTTCAGTCCATCTCGTACCAGCTCCATCTGCACCGATAACTACCTGAGCAGAATAGGGTGTAGTTTGACCTTCTGCCGCTAATGCTGAATCACCTGCAATACCAACTGCTACTTTACCGACGCTTGTTCCTATTGGAGCAGGAACTGCCAAACCTGTTGCATCGAGTGTGATAATCATACCAGCACTAATAGCAGATGCACCAACTGGATACATATCTGCGACTACATGATATTCAACTATGAGAGCCATAATAATCTCCTTTTATTCTTGTTGTTAAAATAACATTACTTATGGTAAGTTTTCCTTAGTTGTGTGTTGCTATCATTATCAGCTATAATGTTTTGTTTACCTAGGGTAAACATACTTGATAATTTCTTACTCAACTCATCACCAGAATTTCTTACACTACTTGTCTCATTTATTTGCACGGGCTGAGACATACCGTCTGAAACAGCGTCAAGACCTTTAACACTCGCAAATATAGACTTTTCTATATCACGAATTTGTTGTGGCTTATAGCTTTTTAATTCACCAATTTTAGTTTCTAGTTCAGAAGCTTCAATTTTATTTGCTTGGAGCATTCTCGCTGCTACTCTATAAGCTTCGGTCTTCGTTTCGCTTGATGCGATTACTGTACCTTTATCTTTTGTTGTTTTTTCACTATCTAATTTTTCTTCTCCTATCTTAGCATCTCCCGTATTTACATCGGGATGATCTTTTGGAGAATCTGGTTTATTATCTAAAGTTTCTTTCTCGTGACCAAGAAAACCTGAATCACTTTTTAGTTCGCTTTCGTTGATTTCTTTTGCATCGAATTTTTCTTCTTTACCTATTGTCCCCTTATCCTTAATAGGCTGTATATCAGGATCTTTTGCTACAGGCTCTTTTGGAGCAAGTTCTTTAGCAATTTTTTCTGCTAGATTTGACAAACTCTTTTTAGATGAACCGAACCCCTTCATATGATAAAGATCATCATCTGTAGAAGCTAGTTCTGTTTTACCTTGTCCCTTATCACCACCTGTATATCTTGAATCTCCACCATCTAATCCAACTTCCTTCTCATGACCCATAGTAGCATCTCCCTGCGGAATTGTTGGTTGTGGTTTATCTTGTGGGTTCAAATCCGATGATTCTTGACCCATTGTTGCATTATCTCTTGGTACACTTGGTTTACCGGATGAAGGAATGGTTTCACTTTCATGACCCATTTTACTTCCTTCTTCTCCTGCCGTATAACTTCCTATATCAGGAGAATCCTGAGCGTTTTGCTGTTCAATATTCCCATCTGCTTGTTTTCTAACAATTTCTATAACAGATGAAAGATCCATTTGAGGCTTACCAACTTGTCCAAGTCCACCACTCATATTTCTAGCTTCCTTAATATCTATAATTTGTTCTGCCAAGGTATCATCCATAACATCTGGTTCTTCTTCATCAGAAGGTTTCATTTCTCCACCCACTGGCTCACCATTGACAGTAATAGTTACTTTCGATGTTTCATTTGGAACTCCTTCTTTATTTTCAGGAAATTCTGAAGTACCATCTTCAAACTGAGTACATTCACTTGTTTCATCTAATTCATCTGGAGATACTTCTTCTATTATCCCCTCTTCAGGAGACACTTCTTCTATAGGTGTTTCTTCATCTCCAACTGTAACATCCGTAGGAACTTCATCATGATCTTCCTCCGCTGGGTTCTCGCCCAAAGCAACATCCAACTGAGCATCAAGTTCTTCTACAAGTTCCATAGGAAGTTCAAGAGAAACGGTCCCCCCATTATTATCAATATCATCATCGATATTATCGAATGGGTCTACATCATCCATATCATCATTTACCGAACCATCATCTAATGGATCCTCATCTATCGGTGGTTCATCAACCACATTCAACTCATCTGCAAACATATCTTCTGCTTGAGCAACAGCAACTTTAAGATGTTCACAAACTACAGCAGCCTCTCTTAAAGAATAACCTGAACGAACTTGATATGTGATACATTCTTCATCGCCATCCGTATCACACCAATTATTAGCCACTTTAATGGCTATGCGATCTGTATAAACATCTGCCTTTCTCAATCTCTCACATACTGATTTTGCAAGTGATTTACCTTCATCTGGTCCACTTAAACAAACTGCATTTTCACCGAATCTACGTGCTAATTTCTCTATACATAATTCAGTCGGAAAATTATCTCCATAATCACCATATGCTAATTTATATTCTTGAGTAATAGAACTATCTTTACCCGCTAGTTTAACAGGCTTCAAAGCACCTGCTTCTTTAAGCTTAATAATAGTTGCTACTTTTTCCTTAATATCTAATTTATCAAAATTATCCTCTGTCATATCTATTGAAGAAAGAGCCTTTACGAATTTCTGTTTTGCCCTTACACATGATGGACAGTCTGTCCCTGCCACCTTAGGTGTCCACTGCCATTGACCATAAACATTTTTTCCATCTTTTGAAGTGATATAAGTAATTTTATATCGTGTTCCTGTATCAAGACACATTCTTTCACCATTCGCCAACTTAACAGTATTAGTCTTACCTGTAGCAGGGCTTACAGAACCAAGCTCAATTTTAGCCTCTGCTATCTTTCTGATAGATTTGGGATTTAATTTTGTATAAGCTGCTACTGCTGGCATTTCTACTCCCGCATTCTCTCCCCCTCCTACTTCCATTCCCATTCCCTTTTCTTCCGGCATTTCAAAACCTTCGCCTTCAAAACCTTCCTCAGGAACTTCTGATTCTTCATCACTTGGAGTAACACCTTGCCATCTAGTAACATTAACCTCTACTTTATATGTCATTTCTGAACCACAGTTATTACACTTACCTTTACCTGCAACTATATCTACATCATCACTTCCACAAACAGGACAAATCGAACCAGGAGGAAGTGGCTTTAAATTATCCATATCTCCTTCTTCATCCGCAAGAGGATCTTCGTTAGTAAGATTTTCCATTGGAGGTGCTTCTGCTGCGGGTGCAGCAGGTAGTGAAGCTCCTGCTCCTGCTCCTTGACCCATTCCACCTTGTCCACCCATTTCTCCGCCCATCATTTGAGCTGTTTTTTTAATCTCTTTTTTCGCTGCGGCTAATCTTGGCTCTTCTTGAGGAGATACTTCTTGCTGAGAAACTTCTTTCCCCCTACAATCATCTGTTTCCTCAAACTGTCCATTGATACCGGCATCTATGTCTTCTACTTCATTTTCAATAACATCTCCAATATCATCTGGACCTATTTCTTCATCCGCTCCATCTTGAACATCGATAACCAATTCACCATTACTACCTACTTCCACCTTAATAACAGCCGCTGCAACCGAATCATCATCGATCATTTCCTGTGCAAACTTTTTAACACTATCTACAAAAGCAACTTTATCAGTCATGGGAGAACCAATATCTTCTAAAGTGGCTTTAATTTTATACAAACCATCTTTTGGTTTATCCAACTCTTTAAGAGCCGAATCAAAAGCACTTGCTTTTGTAATAACTTTTTGATCTTCTATGTTCATCTCACTTTTTTTAACTATTATATTTACTTTAACCATAGCTGTTTTGCTATTAATAACATGGTGAACGGAATCAAGAACATCTTCTGCCTTCATATTAAACTGTGCATTCTCCGCTACACTCATAATCAAGGCATCAACAGTAGAAACTGCACTAGTAGATGCTTGTTTCCCAAAGTATCTTGCGTTAGAAGCAAAGGACTCTCTGTCATCTGTTTTTCGAGGTAAAGAATTAACAATTGTCAAAAATGCAACTTTCAATTTAGTAGTATTGTCATCATTAATAAGAGAAGCAATTTTTGCAATCTCTTCAGGTGATTTACGATATTCAGAAATCATATCTGCTACTATTTTTGTAGCTGTTTTTATTAAAGAAACAGTATAATCTTTATTTGCCCATCTCTTCAAACCATCAGTCATATTTATGCTTCTTAACTGATCTTCGGTAATTGTTTCATACGCACCCACAAATTTATGCTTACTAAGCAAATCTCTTATTTGAGCCTGTGTGATAGAATCAGTATAATCATCTGGTAAATCTCCAGATATATCTCTACTAAAATCATCCCATTGCTTTTCAGTTATTACATCAGGATAATCTTTAAAATTAACAATAGCACTTCCCAAAACACTTTCAGTTTTAAGCTGATCTTCTGTAATTGTTTCATATGTCCCTAATCGAACTTGAGGACTATCACTTGTGGTATCATTCGATTGTTCTTCTCCTCCGATTTGTTCCTTACTTTCAGTGATACCCTCATAAACAGCCTCAGTTCTAGGATGCAAAGTTTCCTGCTTCTTTCCTAGTTGCTTCTCCGTAATTACTTCCAGATTTTCAGCCCCTGCTGCTGTTTTGGTATTAGTATTTTCAGTAGCCATTTTTGCTCCTATTTCTAAATTATTGTTATTTACTCTATTATTCTTAAAATTTTGGATATTTTCAGTTAAAGAAGATACCTTGCTAGATATACTTTGTTTTATTTTTAAAAAATCCTTTATATTTTTTGATGATTTTTTAGGTAGAGTAACATTACCAAGTCCTCCAAGATCAGAAGTTTGCACTCCTGAAGATTGGGGAGTAGGCATTTGTTGTGGAGGTTGAACTGATTCCGGAAATTGTTCTGTCGAAATTGGAGACTCTACTTCTGCCATAACCTTAGGAGAAGGCAATGCTGCATACCCCATTTCTACTAGCTCATCAAAAATGACCTGCACATCTGACATAGCCTTTACAATATCAGACACATATTCCATAGATACATTTTCTTTTTGTTTAAGCATACTTTTTACAACTTGTTCCATTTCAGACATACTATTTTTGAGAGATTCTAGTTCTTTTACCCCCCCTAATTTAGCTAAATTCTCTGCATTTTCTTCGAAAAACTCAGGTTGTGAGGAATTTTTAATCAAAGAATTAATTGAATTTATACAATCAGCAACCTTTTGTTGTATTTTAGGAACATGGAGGATACACTTAACTCCACAATCATGACAAGCTGGATTAACCACAAAACTATTCTCTATAAATCTAAGTCCATAGTTATGTTCAAAAACTTGTTGAGCATCATGTGATAATTTATTAATATTATCTTTAGTACTACCACACAAAGGACATTTGTCATCTTTATCATCTACACTACTTTCATGATAGGCACAAGGTATTGTCATAGTCAGTTTTCTATTTTTTCCATTCTTGACATGCCCACAGTATTCATCCGAAGTATGTGCCTTATTATGACAAATAGAACAAATAGAATACTCAACGGAACAGCCCATGCTGCTTCCCGTTATATATCCTTCTTCTATCCCCCTTGCCAGTCTCGGATAAGCAACCTTATCTACTCTTCCTATAATAAATATCCCCCCATTCTCGGAATCATACCAAGAGTGAACACACTCTCCTCTTGCCTTTTCAACATCATCGTTCTGATGATTCGTGAAAAGAGGGACACCTACGAAAGTATCTACTGCAGATTTAAGTTCTCTAGCACTAAAAGCATCTCCATTATCATTTGGTTCATCTTTTCTAATTGCAAATATTTTTATATAAAGATGATCAGGATGATCTTTTGTAGCCTGTTTTAAATCGAAACCACCTAAGTTCTCATCGTCTTTTATAGACGCTGTTTTTATTTGATCGGGAAGATTAATAATATCCCAACCTTGAGGTCTATTAAGTGCTCTCATAGATTGTGATGGAAATATCGCTGTTTTTTTAAAAGCCATTTTATAATTCCTATTTATAAATTATTTTATTTAATAATTATAAGATTGAGGAGCACCACAATATGGACACACATCTCTACCACCATTAAACATATTACAGTTAGGACATCTAGTCCCGTTGGGTCTTTTAGGATCATCCATCCTTTTTTTCTCTTCAGGGGTAAACTGCCCTTCTTTTTTATACTTTGCCGTTGCTATAATTTTCATTATCTATTCCTATTTTTTCTTTGCCCGGAATTTCTTCGTTGCCGATCCTGAGATCCTCTTCCTTGCCCTTGCATCCTACCTCTTCCTCTACCTTGCCCTTTTTCTTCTCCCCTCATCTTACAATAAAGACCTTTACCATCTTTCTTCCTCATTGATCCACCATCACCATTATATTTTCTAACTACTCTTGGTTTATTAACTACAACCGTCCTATAACATCTATGACGGTATCTATAATGAGGAGGAAGATAAGAATAGCTATCACAATAACCACGATAATGACAACCTTCCATATAAATTACACCAACGCTTGTACTTCCCTCATGGCATCCCATAAGAAACAATATAACAAACAAAACTGGAATTAATAATACCCATTTTGCCTTCCCCACGTTTCTTCCCCTCAATTTACACAAAAATTAGTTTTTATTATTTTTTGTTCTTTATATCTTTCTCGTCATCTTAGAACCGCAATCAGGACAAATTCTATCAAAACACGGTTCTCCTCTAACATGCTTGAACTCTTTATTGCACTTAGAACACCAACATTCTCCTTCCGGACCCATCCCGAATCTTCTTTCATCTTTCAAAAACCCCCCTCTTCCTGAACCTCTTCCTAGACCTCTTCCTAGACCTCTTCCTGGACCTCTAAAATTATTCATTACATTTTTTCTCCACAATTCGAGCAAAAATTAGTTTTTATCATTGAAGTCTGCCCACAATGAGGACAGGTACAAACAACAATTTGTTCTTGTGATATATTATTTTCTTTTTCTTTTATACCAAATGTATAATTCTCATTATTTTTTTGACCACACTTTAGCATAGACTTCCCCCATAATAAATATACCTATCTTATTTCACAATTAATAAAAAAAATCCTTTATATTTTTCACCTTTCTAACCCTTAACATGCCTAGGAATTTCAATATCCATCAAATCAGATACACTATACTGAGGTGATCCCTTAGGAAAAGGTATAGCCCACTTATTAGAAGCATGACTAAATGCACCAACTATAGTAGAAAAATATTCTCCACTAGGAGCATAAACTTTTGCTTTTGGGTCTTCAGGTAATTTTTTAACCCCTGAGAAAAACTTCTTTTTCCCATCTTTAGTAAGAGATGGCCCTACAATCACAAAATAATCTGAATTAGTAGTATAATCATGACCCTCCCATCTCACATAAGATCCCGGTCCTATATCTTTTTCAAATCTAATTTTTAACCTTTGAGATCTTTCGTGATAATGTTCCTTCCAGTTAATACCTCTATCTTTAATTCTTTTTCTATATGCTAATTTCACTGATACGGCTTCTTTTATTTTTTTATAATTATATATATTAGCCATTTCCTATTTCACCTATTAAAAGAAGTTGTCCATAAGACATATTAATTCTTTGACATCCTATCTTCCCATTTTTTAAACACCACTCATATTGGGGATTTCTCCATAAATCATCTGTAGAAGCATATTTAATTATTCTTCCATCTTCTGAAGCATTTTTATATTGTTTTGATGCATCTTGAACATTCTTTAATATAGCTTCTCTAACTCCATCTATATTCTCATCTATTGATTCTTCTTTAAAACGTAATACTCTCCAACCAACACCTGCTAACTTCTGATCTCTAGTCAAATCTCTTTGTTGGAAATCGGGTCTTTGATGCCACACAGCACCATCTATTTCTATACCAACTCCGATTCTAGGATAAGCAAAATCTAAAGAGAAAGATCTTTGTTCTCCAGGAACTTTAACCATATATTGTGCAAATAGTTCATATGGTAAATCAGCAGCAGTTAATAATTTAAGCATTTTCTGCTCAAGCTTAGTAAGTTTAATAAGTCTTGGAGGTGGATTCTGTTGTTCTTCTTGCTTTGCCTTAGATCCTCTTTTCCCAATTACAGGAAGTTCGGAACCTGCTGCCGCTGCCATACCGGGGGCCCCACCTGCTCCACCCATACCAGGTACTCCTCCCATACCGGGTGCTCCTCCCATCCCAGGTGCTCCACCCATACCAG
>Ga0075115_10000822_pt1 | contig 15408 bp, 14 predicted proteins | sample AntAceMetag02UKH_FD_69785 | JGI IMG/M metagenome (GOLD analysis project Ga0075115, IMG submission 69785) | Saline lake microbial communities from Ace Lake, Antarctica - Antarctic Ace Lake Metagenome 02UKH | ecosystem: Environmental > Aquatic > Non-marine Saline and Alkaline > Saline | place... | reverse complement strand
GCGCCGGAGCTGCCGCCGGTGCTCGATCAGGTGAGCTTCCGCCTTCCGAAGGGCCAGACATTGGCGCTGGTGGGAGCGAGCGGAGCGGGTAAGAGTTCGATCGCTGATCTGCTCGTGGGTCTTTATGCCCCCAGCAGCGGGCGGATCGAAATCGACGGCCTGGATCTAGACCGGTTGCATCTAGCCAGCTGGCAGCAGCGCCTGGGGGTGGTGAGCCAGGACACCTTTCTGTTCAATGCGAGCCTGGCGGAGAACATTGCCTTTGGCAGCGGCTGGGCGACGCGGGCCGATGTGCAAGCCGCCGCGGCCCAGGCGCAGGCGGCGGGGTTCATCGAGGCCTTGCCGGAGGGTTACGACACCTTTGTGGGCGAGCGGGGTTACCGCCTCAGCGGCGGCCAGCGACAGCGCATCAGCTTGGCGCGGGCGATCCTGCGCAACCCGGAGCTGCTGATCCTCGATGAGGCCACCAGTGCCCTGGACAGCCAGAGCGAGCGACTGGTGCAGCAGGCGATCGAGCAGTTTGAGCGGCAGCGCACGGTGCTGGTGATCGCCCACCGCCTGAGCACGATCGTGAATGCCGATCAGATCCTGGTGATGGAACAGGGGCGGGTTGTGGAGAAGGGTGGCCACAATGAACTCCTGGGGCAGGGTGGGCTGTACTCGGGCCTTTGGCAGCAACAGGCCCTCGGGGTCGAGGCAGTGCTGTCGGGATGAGCCATCCGTTGACACTGGCTGTGTAAGAAGCAGTTCGCCACCTCCGCTATGACTTCCACGACCATCAGCAACTGATAAACAAGGAGCAAGAGCAATTGGTGATCCTGGCGCGGCGGCGGCAGTTGCTTGGGTTGAGCCCCGGTGATCGTCTTGCCCTGATCTTGGAGCCTGCTGGCTTCCGCCTCACTCCTCAATCGAGTAACAAAATCTCTTTGGCCCACGAACAAATCGATTATTCCGGACATCAAAATCTGACTATGTGCTGAGCGTGATTGATGCAATAAGCTATCTAGCGCTATGAGCTTATCTGTAATGTTTAATATTCTGGAGTATTTTGCTCGTGCGCTGATTGACTTCAAAGAGTAACTTTTGCAGCCCTAGTACGCCACTTGTGAGATCAGGAACGATGACCCCTACACGCCTCCTGTTCTTTGCCCCCTCGGCGTATTGCCTAGGAGGAGTCCAGATCTGGCTAAACGATCTAGTGGGGTATCTCCATAAAGATCCGCGTTGGCAGGTGCAGGTCGCATTGCCTTCGGGACATCAGCATCGTCTCGATCGTTACAAGCAGGCTTATCCTCACCTTCCGGTGTTGCCGCTGCTCAATCCGTCCGGCAGCGCAGAGGGTCGCCGCCAAGTGATCGCCTCCCTGCTGCTGAGACAGCAGCCCGATTTGGTGGTGGGAGTAAACATCGCCGAGCTTTATCCTGCCGTTCGCCGTGCCCGCCGGCAAGGGTTTCACGGCAAGGTGGTCCTGAGCCTTCATGCCCTCGCGGCGACCTTGCTGGCCGATGTCGCGGCCGAAGCCGACCTGCTCGATGCCGTGATCGCCACCAATCGCCTCAGCTGCCGCTTGGCAGAGCGCAGTGGCATGCCTTCCGAACGCGTGTTCTACGCCCCTTACGGAGTTCGCTGGCCATCGGCCTCGGGGGCAGGCACCTCCACCATGACCAGCTCCCCAGCGGTTTTGCGCATCGCCTGGGTGGGCCGCCTCGATGCAGCGCAGAAACGCGTGCAGGATCTCCCAGCAATCCTCGCTCAGCTGGATGATGCAGGGGTTCCTTTTCAGCTCACCGTGGCCGGCGACGGACCCGAACGGGAGCAGCTAGCGGCGGCTCTGGCCCCTTGGCTGCATGCCGGGGTGGTGGAGATGCCAGGCGCCCTGTCCAGTGAGCAGTTGAGCCGCGAGGTCTATGCCACCCACCAGGTGCTGCTGATCACATCCAGCTGGGAAACCGGGCCGATCGTGGCCTGGGAGGCCATGGCCGCCGGCCTGGCGGTGGTGAGCAGTACCTACACAGGTTCCGGGCTGGAGGGTGCCCTTCGCGATGGACACAATGCCCTGCTGTATCCGGTGGGCGATGCGCGGGCTGCTGCTGTGGCCCTCGCCCGTGTGGCCGATCCAGGCCTCCGCGGCAAGCTGGTGGGGCGCGGCCGTGAGCTCGTGCAGCAGCGCTACACCGCTCAGGCATCCCACCAGGCCTGGGGTGATGCCTTCGAGCAGGTGTTGGCCCTGCCGCCCCGAACTCCAACGCACCCCGAGCCCCCCATCCCCCCCTCGGGCCGGCTGGACCGGCTGCTCGGTGCCGGCCGTGCGGAGTGGGTGCGCCGGCGGCTGGGCCTGGGCTTTCGCCACACCTCTCCCGGGGGCGAGTGGCCCCACACGGCCCATGGCAATGCCGATGAAACGTCCCTGCTGAAGCTTGCAGCGGAGATGGACTGCGATGCGTGAGCGGCTGGGGGTGTGGATCAAGGACCGCTGGCGCTACGAGCGGGCCCTGCGCTGCCCCTCGCGCCGCTATCTCTCCCTGGCGAACCGCCGCGAGCGACTCGAGCCGGCGCCCCAGGGCCCCGGATTCGCCTGCTGTTGGACCTTCACCTCCCGTCTGCATGCGCCCACCCTCCAGCCCCAGCTTGGGGAGCGCCTGCTGCGGCGCTGCCTGGCGGATGCCCCAATCCGCCGCAGCCGCTCGGCGCCACCACCGGCGGAGCAGCCCCAGGTGAGCGTGCTGATTGGCCACCGCGGCCAGGAGCGACTGCCTTTGCTGCTGGCCACCCTGGAGTCGTTCGCCGCTCAGGAGCAGGTTCGCTTCGAGTGCCTGGTGATTGAGCAGAGCGCGGAGCCCCAGGTGGCTTCCCTTCTGCCGGCCTGGGTTCGTTACCTGCATGCGCCACCGGCACGTCCGGGGGCTGACTACAACCGCTCGCTGGCCTTCAACAGCTGCGCGCGCCAGGCACGGGCACCGGTGCTCCTGCTGCATGACAACGACATGCTGGTGCCGACCCTCTATCTGCGGCGAATCCTGGACAGGATCGCGCTCGGGTATGAGGCCGTAAACCCCAAGCGCTATGTCTTCTACCTCGGGGAGGCCCACAGCCGCGCCGCGCTCGATGGGGCGGCGACCTTCGATGCCTGGCCGGCTGAAGCCATCGTGCAAAACCTCGAAGCCGGCGGCAGTATGGCGATCACGCGAGAGGCCTTCGGCCTGATCGGCGGCATGGATGAAACCTTTGAAGGCTGGGGCGGGGAGGACAACGAGTTCTGGGACCGCTGCCAGACACTACCCTGCTGGATCTGGGGCTACGAGCCGATCGTGCATCTCTGGCATCCCAGCCAGCCGCTCAAGTCCGCCAGCGAGAATCCCAATCTCGCCATGGCCCGCGAACGGGTGGCCGAACCACCAGAGCGGCGTATTGAGCGGTTGAATGCTATGCGCCTGATATGACTGCCAACAAAATTAATATTATTCCTCTCGCCAGCAACCCAACTGAAACCCTGAAGAAAGCTCACCTCAAGACTGATGAACCCGTGAAGCTAGAATGTGCTTACTTTCGCTGACACTATCAGGTGCGCAGCCCTGTGGTGTCCCTTTGTCTGAGAATTATTCTTGGCAGTAGGCATAGCAGCATTGGATTGTGATGAAAGTGCCCCATCGCCAGCATCAAGAGATGATCGCTTTCTGGTCCCTAAAAGCTCCGTCTCCTCGGATCTAGGACTATAACTATTATGCGGTTAATTCGGTCACTTCTCTTCCGGTCTCTTCATCTCGGGAGTCAAATCTCTTTTGTTACTCGCAAGTGGAGAGAGTATTTATTCCAGGCAAGCATGTATGGCTTCTGTCAATTGCTGTCATTAACGCACCCTGTCAGAGACCGTGAAATCTCTTGCTTCGTTGTCTCCTTAAACGGTAGTGACCGGATGAAATGGATTGGCGACCTCGCGGACACAATTCCCTCCTTGCAGATTTGGGAAGCTGTTGATGGCTACGACCCTCTAGCTACGATGGCCGCTTTCGGCCAGTCTGGCCTGTCATTTCATGGCTGGCTAGAAGAATGGCGCGGTAAGAAATTTAATCGATACGGTGTACTTGCATGTTTTCTGCCTAAGTACTACTTGCTGGTGCATCAGGCTCGTATGCAGTACCCCTTTGTGATCTTCCTTGAGGATGATATTTTTGTAGATAAATGCTTTTGGAGATTTGCGAAGAACGCATGCCTGCTTTTCAAGATTTTTCCTTCTCTGAATATGGTTCGGTTGGGGCCGCTTGGAGAAGGTTATATTACTAGCATGGATGGTGCACAGCGAATTGCCAGTCTCATTCGGGAAACGGGTATGATTGAGCATTCTGATATGCAGCTTAGAAACCACTGTGGACCGGAGATTTCCCTTGCCAGACTAAACCCAATTAGTGGTCTGGTAGATGCTAATTGTGGGGACACAAACCAGACGGCTCTATTCTCTCAAAAGGATATGGAGCTTCTGCTGGGTGCTAAGCGATCTTTCTGACGCAATTTAATTCGGTTAACGATTGATTCTGTGAGCACTCCTCAGCCTCGTCTGCCGGCTCTGGTGATCGTCCAGAACCGTGAAACTCAGTTCGATGCGCCCCTCTACGAACGCATCACTGAGCAGAAACAGATCGATCTTTCTGTGATTTATTCTGAGCCTGCTCCCGAATCTGGCGCATCCTCGGATCCTGAAATAGGTCGCCCGCCCACCTGGGATCACCTCTCGCTGGGTGCTTATTGCCATTTCAGCCCCCCTCAGCATGGCTGGAGATCAGTGCTCTGGATGGCTCAGCAGATTCGACGCCTGCAGCCTGATCTGGTGATCGTGGCCGGTTACTACCCCCGCTCCCATCTGCTGCTCAGCCTTTGGCTCAAGGCCACTGGCCAGCCCATTGGCCTGCGCTCGGACAACACCCTGCAGCACACCCTTTTTGCCGGATGGCGAGGTCGCCTTCGCCAGCCCATCATCGGCTGCATCCAGCGTCTCTATGACACCTGGCATCCGGTGGGCGAGCAGGCCCAGGCTTATTTGCTGCGCCTCTCAGGCACGAGCCGCCCTAGCTTTCCCTTCCCCTATGCCGTCGACCGCGCCTGGTTTGCTAGTGGTGCTGCTGCATCCCGCAGAGAACGGCAGCAGTTCTTAGGCGAACAGGGCTGGCCAGCTGAGGCCTTCGTGGTGCTGGGCATTGTCAAGTGGACGCCGCGGGAAGACCCGCTCACTCTGATCGAAGCGTTTCGTCTCTTGCTGACTGACCACCCGTCTGCCCGCCTGATCTTGGTGGGCGATGGTCCGCTGCGCGATCAGGTGCGTGCGGCGCTGGCCAGCTTGGGGCCGGCCGTCCTCTGCCCCGGCTATGTGGCCTACAGCTCACTACCCGGTTGGTATGGCCGGGCCGATGTCTTCGTCCATCCCGCTGTTGATGAGCCCTGGGGTGTTTCGGTGAACGAAGCCTTGGCGAGCTCCCTTCCGGTGGTGGCCTCCAGCGGGGTGGGCGCTGCCGCCGAGTTGATCCGGCCGGGGGGCTGTGGATTGGAGTTTCCTTCCGGGGATGCCGTTGCCTTGGCTCAGGCCCTGGAACGTCTGCTGCTTGACCCAGCGCTGCGCCAACGCTATTCCAGGGCGGCTGCGCAAACGGCCGAAGCGCACGATGCTGGCTGCAGCATCGATCAGTTTCAAGCTGCCCTCGCCTGCGTGCAACATGGCTGATATCGCTGCGGTGCCATCGGGGCTGGTATCCACGATCATCCCCGTCTACAACCGGCCAACAGCGCTGGTGCGGGCTGTGCGGAGCGTGCTTGAGCAGACCTACCGCCCGATCGAGATCCTGATCGTCGACGACGGCTCTACTGACACCACTCCCACTGTGCTGAGCCAGCTGGCCCAGAGCCATCCGGCTGAGATTCGGGTGTTCCATCAGGTCAATGCCGGCCCCGGCGCCGCCCGAGAGCACGGCCGCCAGGCTGCCCGGGGTGAGTTCATTCAGTATCTCGACAGCGACGACTGGCTGCTGCCCGACAAGTTCGCCCTTCAGGTGGCAGCTTTGCAGGCTCATCCGGAATGTGCCATCGCCTACGGCACCTCGATGGTCTTCGACGACGTGGGCACAGTTTTAGCTGCTGAAAGTCGTGGAACTGCCGAGCGGGTCGACTTCCTCTTCCCCCGCCTGCTGGTGGAGCGTTGGTGGCACACCCACACACCGCTGTTTTGTCGCTGGATTTCAGATGCCGCCGGGCCCTGGCCGGATTTCCGCCCAGAAGACTGGGACCTTGAGGCCCGCATGGCCGTTTTGAATCCTCGTCTCATCCATTGCGACGCCACGGTGTCAGTGCAGTGCCACTACCCCTCGCCTGATCGGGTGTCTGCCGGCCCGCCGGCTGCATTTCTGCGTGATGAAGCCCACTTCCTGCCGAGGTTGCACGCCTGTGCGGTGTTGGCTGGGGTGCCCGCGGACGCGCCAGAAATGCAGCACTTCTCCCGTTGGTGTCTGTTCACAGCACGGCAGCTTGATGCCCTCGGTACTCCCGAGCTGGCGGAGCCGCTGATGAAGCTGGCGCTGCACACGGCGCAGCGGCATCGGGGCTCGATCCTGCTCTATGGCCTGGCACGCCGGCTTCCAGGCTTGCGCCGCTCCCGTTGGTTTCAGCGTGATCTGCCGCAGGCATGTGAAGCGCTGCGGCTATAAGCGCCACTCTTCGAGGAGTGAGCGTGGTAGGTCCTGGCTTAGCAAGACCTGGATTTCGAGTTCGTATTGGTGAATTGTTGTATGGGTGTTTCCAGATTGCCTAGCTTGCGATACTTTCAAGCCAATGTAATGCCTTACTGCAGCCTCACTCCCATAATGCATGCTTATTCCATCAGGGAGCATACTTTGATATACGGCGGTAAGCAGGAAGGTTCTTTGAAGTGAGTGACTCATACGCTCTCCCGGTATTTCCTTTAGGTACTGGCCTTGGAAATCGACTTTTCCATTGGTGCGATACTAAAGTCTTTAGCTACCGTACTGGCGCAAGATTTATCTCACCTCGATGGACTAGACTGGCAATTGGCGCTTCAATAAGAAAATTTTTAAGAACAGGTGTATTGCAGCCTCCATCCATTGACTACTGCAACACCTTTGGTGCAGTTAGCCCAGATGTCGGCTATGCGCGGGGTATCGCCTCTACCTTTTTTTTCGATCGTGTTCAGGGCACCTCGAATAATCAGCGACGTCCGGGGACTCTATGAACATAAAAAAGCCGCCAGCAGGCGGCAGACCAGCGAATCCCATGCTCAGTCAATGACGAAAATCTCAGCCCTGCAACAGACTCTCTGCAAGATCTATACCTCTACTGCCGTGTAGCTGGTGCGCTGTAGATATCGAAGGAAGTTGAAAGTCAGGTTTTTCAGGCCCCACCAAGTCTGGTTCCTTTCCAGCCCAATCTTTCTCGTCAGCTTTCCACCCATTGACATGGTCATGCACCCGAATACATGTTCAACGCAAGCTCTAATCGCCGATTTGATGCGATTACGTTCTTTGGCTGCGTCACTAAGCGGGTGATTGCGTGCACCTTTTTCGTGGATGCGACTCTCGAAGCCACCGAGACTCAGCAAATCCTCAAAGCACTCGCCTGAGTAAGCGGAGTCTGCCCAGACATAGTCATGTTGATTTTCTGGATCTAGCAGCTTTGGAAGCATCTGACTGTCATGAACATGTGCAGGCGTCACGGTGTAGCGCCTGATAAATCCGTGTTCGGCATCGATGCAGATGCTATTTTTATAACCATAGTGGTTGATGCCATTCTTTTTGACCCAGCGAGCGTCTAAGTCCTTCTGCTGCAAGCGATTTGGATTTTCATCCCAACCATCTGGCAAGCGTCCGGCCTTAATCTCTTGGTTCTCTTCTCGGCTATTGCGTTGCTTAGGAACAGGGACCAAAGTTGCATCAATGATCTGACCACCTCGCGCTTCGAGGCCTTGATCTCGAAGGTATCCCTCAAACTTCTCGAAGAGCTCTCCTATTACGCCTGCTTTGCGAAGACGTTCCCTGAAGAATGCCACAGTTGTGGCGTCTGGGATGTCGTTCATCACCCCAAGACCCACGAACTCCTCAAAGGAACGCCTGTCATTCACCTGGAATTCAAGCTCTTCATCGCTGAGGTTAAAGAGTTGCTGGAGGATCAACATCTTGAACAGAATCAGGGGATCAATCCGCTTGCGGCCAGCATTGCTCTTCCGCTCCTGCTTGTAGCCCTTTTCAAGCAGTAGCCGGAATGATTCCCATGGAATCGAATTGGTCAGTCGCCTTAAAACCGGCTTCTTTCCCTGGAGCTTTGCCCCTCTTTCCTGCTCATCCCAGAAACCTTGTTGACCCACTGGTGAAATTAGATCTCATTCCTCGATTCTAATCGAGATTCTGCCAGAATCAACTAGCTTCTTGATTTTTCGAGGTGCCCTCAAGTGAATTTGAGTGCTTCATCAAGTAATTGCATACGCCTATCGCTCCAGCGAAACTAAGCGAGAGGAGGTTCACGCAGAATTGCAGCTGATTGCCTGCGCCAAGAGGAATCTATGAGGGATCGTTATCTCCATCGTTTCGGCAACGGGAAGGGATTTGGCGCCGAGATCCTTGATATGAGTTGGGCTCTTTACCAATGCTCGAGGGTTGGGATTACTTTCGCTCTGCAAGAAGATCCAAAACCGATAGGAGTGGCCTGTTTTCAAGGCTGGAACGATTATTTTAAACCTTTCTGCCCCACCGTAAGGGTTGAACGTTTCGGGGGTTGCAATCGTTATTATTATAGTCGTTTATTAGGAGCACCGCAGCGGCTGATTTCAAGGAAATTGCTTGATCTTCAAACTCAATCTAATAACTATTATCTTTTCGATTGCCCTAGCATCTCAAGGCTTCCTGCCATTGATAGCCGATTTAGTTCTGGCCAGGATCGTGATACTCTCTTCCGCAATATCTATCACTACAGTCTAGCCACTGAAGCGGCAATCAATTTACGCCTCAGTAAGTTGCCTAAAGTTAACTCTGACTGGATTTCTATCCATATTCGCCGTGGGGACAAAATTACAGAGTCTAATTATGTTGACATAGATTGCTACGTCAAGGCTCTCGGGCAGATTGATGGATGGCGTGAGCGACCGATCTTTGTGATGAGCGACAGCGCAATTGCAATCGTTAGACTGGCCGAGGCGGTCAGACGTACCATCTATTCTTTCAGTGCTTCTCAGGAAAAGAATCAATTTTCTTATGGCTACAATCAAGATAATTTTAATTCTAAACATGCCAAGATACGGCATAATGAAATTCTAGACCTTCTTGCTGAGATTGAAGTTGCCCGGAATTCTGGGCACTTCCTCGGGAGTGCCTCGTCTAACTTGTTTCATGTAGTGAGGCTTTTCAGGGGAAATCCATATCTAAGCCTTTTGAATGTCTCGAATTCTGCTTGAGCTCATATTCCTTTTGGGCGCTGTCTTATGGGCTGTGAATGATTGAATGATTGTGACCAATTAGACAGGAAAAACCGAGCAAAGCGATATGGCTTTGAGTTTGTCGAGGGCATCAAGGGAGCGGATGATAGTTGGGTTCGAGTGCGCTCCGGTTTATTCTTGTCTAAAAATATAATCTTTGCAATCCGAGGTGATCTAGCCCCTAGTTTCCGCGTTTATGCAAGCTGTATTAGAATGATAATCTGTACAAAAGAGCGATCTAGTGCTGCGCTGGGGTAATACGGTCTTGGATTGTCACGAGATTGCATTTGCGGAGTGCCTGTGTGGCTAGTATTCACTACTTCATCGGCGACGTTTCTACGCTCTGCAACAAGTTGACCGAATGGATAGGGTGGCTGGAGGCTTGCCCAGACTGTCAACTGTAACTTCACCATGTAAATCTACCGTTTTTCCTCAGCTGCTTCTGAAATGGTGCTAAATTCTCATTTTCTTGTTTCACAAGAATATTTCGTGTGCGCCTTGATCATGGAAGGACTTTAGCTCAGAGAGCTGAAAGCTTGAAGCACTCAGGAGTGGCCAATCCATGAACAGCTCCATGCCGGAGGTGAGTGTGGTTCTTGCTTGTCATGGAGATAGCGAATGGCTCGTAGACACTCTCGATAGTGTGCTCTCACAAGAGGGTGTCGATCTCGAGTGTGTGCTGGTCTGTGATGGTCCCTTGCCTGCAGAACTACAGGCTTCGCTGCAGGAACGCAGCCACCTGGATCCACGTCTGCGGCTGCTGGCGGTTCCCCATGCTGGGCTCACCCACGCCTTGATCAGCGGCTGCACCCAGGCGCGGGCGGCGGCCATCGCCCGCATTGATGTGGGTGACCGGATGGCTCCCCAGCGGCTGCTGCGCCAGCTGGAAGTATTGCGCCGCTGGCCCGATTGCGTACTGGTTAGTTCCCATGTGGCCATCCATGGCCCACGCTGGGAGCCGCTTTGGGTAGCGCGCGGTGCAACGAACTCGGAGCAGCCGCTGCGGATTGATCAGCTGCCTCCGGAGCAGGGACTATCTGGCGATGTGCCGCATCACGGCTCAGTGTTATTCCGGCGCGAGGCCTACGAACGGGTTGGCGGTTACCGATCCCAATTCTATTTCGCCCAGGACTGGGATCTTTGGTATCGCCTCGCGGGCGAAGGCAACTACTGGATCGTGCCCGAGATTCTGACCCGGGTCCGGCTCGCTGAAAATGGTCTCTCCTCCCGCCACTGGCGCGACCAGCGCCGCTTGGCCCGCTGTTGTCTCGAGGCCTATGGCACTCGCCGAGAGGGCCGCAGCGAAGCCATGGTGCTGGCCCGCGCAGCCGCGATCCGCCCCAATCGCAAATCCTCGGCTTGGCGTGGCCCAAGGCCCTGGCTTGAGGCTCTGATCCGCCGCGGTGATGGTGAACACTTCATCGGCGAGGCGCTGCGCCGTCGGGGCGACCATCGCTGCCGGTCCTACTTACGCCGGGCTGTGCAATTAGCCCCCTGGCGTCTGCTGAGCTGGCTGCGCCTGCTCCAGAGCTTGGCTTTGCGACACCAGGCGATTGAGCGATCGGCCCGGCCCCATCTGGTGGTGGTGTGCGCCGGAGTTGGGGGAGAGGGCAGTGTTGGCGCAGTGGCCCTACGGCATGCGCAGCTGCTCTCGGCCTGGGCCCAGTTGACGCTGGTGAGTGATCGGGCCCAGCCAGCCATTGCCAATGGCGGCAGGACTCAGTGGATCCAGGTGCGGGCGCCGCGCTTCCGCTGGCTGCGCCGCTTTTGTCATCTCCCCGCCGAGGTGGCCTTTGATCTGGCGGCACTAGTGGTGCTGCTGCGATTGCAGCGCCGCTGCCCGGTGGATCTGGTGCTCTGCCACAGCCATCCCGTAGCAGCCCTGGTGGGCCTGCCGTTCCGCTGGCTGAGCGGAGCTCGCCTGGCGATGGTCTGTCATGGCGATATCTTCGAGCGTCCTCTCGGCACTTACGAGCCTGGTCTCTCTTGGCTCTATAGGCGCACCACTCCCCTGGCCTACCGGCAGGCTGATTTGGTGGTGGCCCTATCACCAACCATGCGCGAATGGGCCGAGCGCGGTGGTGCTGTGCCGCAGCGGCTAGCCCTGATTCCTAACGGCATCGATCCGGCGGAAATCGGCCTTGACGCTGATCTGACCCCGCCGAGCTCCGCAGGCCGTGATCTGAGGGTGCTTTACGTCGGCCGCATCGAGTCGGTGAAGGGGGTGGATGTGCTTCTTGATGCCTGGCGGCAGCTGATGCACGAGGGCTGGCCAGGTCAGTTGCGTCTGATCGGTCCGGTGGCGCCTGCTTGGCGGGCTGACTTCGAGCGGCTTTGCGGTGCCATCCGCGAGTGGGCCGCAATGCCGGATGTGCGCCTGCTGGTGCCACGGCTGGAGCTCGGCGAGCATTACCGCTGGGCCGATGTGGTGGTGATTCCCTCCCGCAGCGACCCACTCCCCACAGTGGCGCTGGAGGCGATGGCGGCCAGCCGCGCCATCGTCGGAACGCGCGTGGGGGGCCTGCCGTTTCTCCTTGAGGAGGGTGCAGCAGGTGTACTGATCGCACCCAACAGCGCCAACGAGCTTGCGCAGGCTCTGCGACACCTTGCCGAAGAGCCTGCTGAATTGGCACGGCTCGGATCAGTGGCGCATGCCCGGCAGGCATCACGATTCACCTGGGCAGCCTGCGGTGAGGCTTTGCATACTCAGATCGATCAGCTTCTATCTTCAAAGGAATGCGATTTGTGATGGGAAGAATGCTCAGCTGGATGGAAGAGATCATCTGCTGCCCCGATTGTGGATCCGACCTCACCGAACAGTGCCATGGGTTTTGTTGTACCAATTGCAACTGGTTCTCTGAAGACAAGCGCACTCTGCAGCCTGTTTCACCCCGGGATATGCTGATCACCCACCAGCGCCTTGCACCAGCAGACCCCATCAATCTGTTGGAGGTAATCCCAACAGATTCTCCATCGATCACCTATTCAGGACCAGCTGCCATCCGCGACTCCAGCGCTTTTCTTTCCGAGTTGATCGTTCGGCTCCAGCCCGGCGCCACCGTGCTGGATCTGGGTTGCGGGCGACGGGATCAACAGCGACCAATTGAGTCGCTGGGTTTTCGATACATCGGAGTTGATGCTGACTCTTCAGCGGCGGATCTACTCGTGGATGCCCATTGCTTGCCATTCAGGGATCAGGTGTTTGACGCTGTGTTGTCCTATGCCGTTCTTGAGCATCTTCGGGACCCCACTGTTGCGCTGAGAGAAGTTGTACGTGTGCTCAAGCCTGGTGGAATCTACCTTGGAACGGTTTCCCAAGGGGAGCCGTTTCATGCCTCCTACTTGCACCACACGGCTTGGGGACTGCTGTCTCTCTTTGGTGCTCATCCAGATCTCGAAACGCTTCGCCTCTAGGCGGCGATCGACACACTTGAATCGTTAGCCAGAATGAGCCGATACCCAAGAGTGATTCGCAAGGCCATATCCTGCCTTCACCAGATTCATGTATTGGTTCCGCAGCTCTCGCCCCGAAAAGCTCGATTGCCTCAAAAGGTACGGCAGATCGATGCAATCTATCGTGCTGGATCAATTGGTTTTGTTACACAAAAGTGCTGAAATAGTCTAATTTTTTAGAATTGTATTGCCATGGCTTTGCTGCCGTCAACTCGGCGAACATGGCTCTTACTAATGCACCTAATTTTCTTTGTCTAATGTCGCTCAAGTCTATCTATCATAAAGTTCTTCCATCCTGGCTGCGTGGCAAGGTTGGTTTGGGATTGTTGGCCGAATCCATGATGCTTCGGTGCTAACGTGAAGTTGTGACCAGGCTGGCCTGTCACGCCCCATTTTCTTTGGGCAATCTTTCTGATCGATATTCGCTCAATCTTGGCTCCGCCGGTTCTTGTTACGATGAGCTTCTTGGATTTTTTCAGTTTTTTTTGATAGCAACTATGCGCCAATGCCAGCTCAAGTGCTCACGCCTGAGCGGCATTCAACATCTAAACCTGAATTGCTAAATGTTCTTTTTGAGCACAATGGCAGTGATAAATCCACGACTCATGATCATCATCTTCTCTATGGCCTAACATTGGCTATGCCTGCAAAAACCTCCAATATCCTGGAGATTGGGATTGGAAGCAACAACCTAAAGATAGTTTCAAATATGGGTGAACAGGGCACTCCCGGAGCTTCTCTTTATGCATGGCGTGACTATTTCCCAAGTGCTTTCATCTTCGGCGCTGGCGTTGATCGTGACATTTTTTTTCCGCTGACAGAATGCAGACTTTTTTTGTTGATCAACTCGATCCAACTGCCTTAGCTGCTTTAGCCATGGAGTTGCCAGGCTCTTTGGATCTCATTATTGATGATGGCCTTCACTCCGTACGCGCTAATTTGGCCACTCTTCAGATGGCCCTGTCTCTCTGTCGGCTTAGTGGCTGGATCTTTGTCGAAGATATTTACGAGACTCAGGAAGCCTTCTTCGGTTTGCTTGCTTGGATTCTCAGGCAGAAGGGCGTCCAGTCTAAACTCTATAAATTCACGAAACAAGGCATGGTTTTTGCTGTAAACCTTGGGCGACAACTTTCAGACTTTCCCGCTTAACAAATGCCATCTCTGCTGCCATGTGGTCTTTCAATTGTAATTGTAACTTACAATCGAGAAGCAGTTTTAGTTGATACGATTCGCTCATTGCAGTTGCTGCAAAACTCATCTCCTTTTGCATGCACGAATGCCCGTGAAATTCTGATTATTGATCAGACATCAAGCCATGAGTCAACGACGGCTCAAGCGCTGTCGGAGTGGGATGCATCGGATCAGATTCGCTGGATTCGTCTCCCACTTCCCCATCTGACTCAGGCGATGAACAGAGGCTTGCGCGAAGCCCAAGGTGATCTGGTGTTGTTCGTCGATGACGATATTGTGCCCTTCCCAAATTTGCTGGAAGGTCATCTCAAGGCTCATGCCTCCTATCCAGAAGCTTGGGCGGTGGTGGGGCAGATCCTCCAACCCGGCCAGCAGCCCGAATTCCATTCTCATCGGCCGCTTGGCTCCACCCTTTGGCGTGATCTTGATTTCCACTTCAATGGCACCGACCCTGCCTGGATCGAGAACGTGATGGCAGGTAATCTCAGTGTGAAGCGCGAGCACGCTCTTACGATTGGCGGCTTCGACGAGTGCTTTCCGCCGCCGGTAGCTGCGCGCTTCGAAACGGAGTTCGCCAAGCGCTTGATCGCGGCCGGTGGCAAAATCAGGTTTGTCCCAGATGCGCCTCTGCATCATCTCGCTGCCACCTCTGGCGGCACACGTAGCCAGGGCTCTCACCTCACCAGCGCCTCACCTCGCTATGGAATCGGTGATTGCTACTACGCCTTCCGCTGTGGCCAAGGCTGGGAGCGGGCATGGTATTTGCTACGTAAGCCATTCCGGGAGGTTCGCACCCGTTTCCATCTGCGCCATCCCCGGTGGGTCCCTGTGAAGTTGCTTGGCGAGTTGCGAGCTCTTTTGCGGGCTTGGCGTCTCAGCCGTCTGCCGCCTCAGCTTCTCGAATTACGAAAATGCGAGTGATAGGCGCTAGATTTTCAATTGATCATCAATGATCTTCTCAAGCATCAACGTATTGACAATAAAGACACCATTATGTCCGCCTACATCAGTATCAATCTTTCTGGCTGTCAGGCTTAGCCAGTTATGTCCCAGATTCTCAGCCAAAGCCCTGTAATGTGGCTGGGGACCTGTGGCAATTTCAATCACTTTTCCTCCCGGCTTCATCCAGAGGAGATTTGTCAGCGCTGCACCATGCATCGAGATCACAGTCTGAACGCTGCTGAATAAATGAATTTGCTCTTGCAAGGATAAGAATCCTGGATCAATTACTTCTATGCTTCTTCGTAGGCACATGCTGATTACTTCCTCTTCGTTAATCAATCTGCGCTGTGCATGAACCTTGG
>Ga0075115_10000815_pt1 | contig 15474 bp, 34 predicted proteins | sample AntAceMetag02UKH_FD_69785 | JGI IMG/M metagenome (GOLD analysis project Ga0075115, IMG submission 69785) | Saline lake microbial communities from Ace Lake, Antarctica - Antarctic Ace Lake Metagenome 02UKH | ecosystem: Environmental > Aquatic > Non-marine Saline and Alkaline > Saline | place... | reverse complement strand
ATCTATATAATCTGGCATATCCCCATCCCTCCCATTATATTCTTATAAAATACTTTTTTTATACCGAAAGCCCATCTCTTTGCGTTTTTAACGCTTCCAAATGTTTTTTAAGAACCGCTTTTACATCGTCCCTTACCAGTTCGCTTACGCCACAACTTAAAAAGACATCCTCTCTTTTTGTTGTTGCTTCTGCTCCGATATACCCTCCGTTAATAACCATAGTTCCGGCTGCATACGTAAGGTTCTTTTCAATAGTATTAACACGGGCAAACTTTTCGATAGCTGATTTGATTTCTCTAATAAGATAGTCGAGCCTTTCATATTCCTTCGTCTGTTTTACAATATCGCTTACTTTCATAGTTTATCCCTCCTTATTATATTAACTTTTAACCTAGTTTTTAAACATTTGCCATTTAGTAGGTAGCTTTCTAAGACTCTTTTCATAATCCTAAAACGCATTGCGGATTGCATCTATCCGACCAGCAAAACGACCAGCAAAACGACCAGCTTCGATAGCTTCCTTTAGCTTTTTGAATCCAAAACTTTTAATTTTATCCAATTTAACTACCCTCCATTAAAAACATTATTAAGACAGCGGTGAAGACCCCAATCGACCACGCCAATAGAGTAGATTTAACAATACAGGCTCCAAGTATTGCACCGCCCATCCCGATTACAAAAATTGCTATGATTCTTAAAAAGATTGGCATTCTCTTTATACCTCCAGTAACCAGTTAACCCGTAATCCATCCTGAAAAAACTTCTCATCCACAATTTTAAGCCCAAGCTTCTCAAAAATAGCTTTGTAATTATGCTCAAAACAATGCTCTGCTAATTTCTCCAGCCCTCCGGCATAGGTTGCTATAAAAATATTCTTTCTGCAAACCCTAACATGCTCTTGGATAATGTTTTCAATATCACAGGGCGGAACATGTAGTAGCACTGAGAAAGAGATTACAAGGTCGAATTGATTGTCAGCGTATGGTAGCGTTTTGCCATCCCAACGATCTGGTAGATGCCCTGTTATTTGTTGGCAGTTATGCCTCATGCTATTTACAAAATCGCACATGGTATAATTTATAGGAGGGATTGGGTGCATCGTACTTAACTCAATCCATATTCGCCCATAGCCAGAGCCTACTTCAAAAAACTTAGTGCTTTGTTCTCCAACAGTACATACTATCTTTTTTAAGTTTTCAAGTTCATCATCTTTTTCAGCCGGAGCTTCGTATTTAGCCCCTCGCTTGTTCCAGTATTCTTTTGGGTTGTATGCCATTTATTTTCCTTTCTAACCATTATTTATTTTATAATAAATCCATTCATATTCCTAACTCCCCATCCAAAGTCTAAAGCATGGGGAATAAGTTTTCTATCCAAAAAATTAGAAATATTTGCTGGAAGAGATTTCTCCCATGTGTCCCTTTGAATAGCGTCTTCAAACTCGAATAATACCCATATTTGGTCTCCCATTGTTTGTGGAATCCATGCACGATTTTTATACTTATTCGGGATATACGGCTTTAATATCTCAGCCGGAGTTTCAGAAACGTCAACACAATCATACAAACTGATTCGCAATGCCGATATAGTCTCATACTTCATGTTTTATTTTCCTTTCAGTTTTCGCATAACTTCGTAATAGTTTTTACCCATATAAATTATTAAAGATTTCTTATTCTTAACAAAAAACAAGCCCTTAGACACCTCTGCAAAATGGTGAGTTTCCCATTGAAACCGATGAGTTTCATAGAAATTTCCGAATGCAGCTTTCTGATTGCCTATGTCAATTGGAACTGAGATTAGAATATTATCGCTACGGAGCAGACACTCTTTCAGGAGCTTAATACCATCTGCTTTATCAAAATGCTCAAGGGTATCTATAAGCAATGTCAGATCGTAATGCGTTTGCAGCCTTGGCAATATCTCAATGGCATCGCCTATAAAAATGTTATCGTAAATATAATGCTGTAGAGGGGTAATGTATTCTGGGAAAATCTCAATACCGTCTATCGTGCGTGTCCATTCATTATATTTCTCTCTCCCGTCCCACAGCTCAAGATATTCTCTGGCTAAAAATCCGTACTTGCCAAACCCAACTCCGATATCCAAAAGGGCTTTAGGGTTTGCAGCTCTTATAATCGATACTATTTCGTTAATCTGAAATGGATGACTGGTTGGCATTTTAAACCCCCTCAATTAAATCTTTATATTTCTGAATATTATACTCAATAGAAAAGGTATCAATCGCCCAATCACGGTATTCTTGAGAATCGTAATCAGGCAATAAGATATTACTAACAAAACCATTCCTATCAGTCCATTCCCATTTATCTGGATAGATATTCTCTGCCCCTGGAAAATCAAAGACAACTGGTTTAAGACCGCATACCATACCTTCAATTATACCCATACCCTGACTCTCAAAGATGCTTGAGCATACGATATAGTGCATATCTGCCATTAATTTAGGTAGCTTCTCGTTATCAACCCTGCCATGCAACACGATATTGTCCTGTATTTTTGTCTTTTCAGCAAAGTTTTTAAGATAATATATCAACTCTGGGTCTGAAATCTCACCTACAATATGCAGCTTGTAATTGCTATCCAGTTTCAAAAGCTCGTGAAACATTGTCAGGCACAGCGGTAGATTTTTAACATAGGAAACTCTGCCCAAAAATAACAGGTTGTAGCCTTTCTTCCTACCATCTGCCATCGGGAATTTCGTGTGGTCAATTAGGTTTGGGATTACAAATGAGTTATCCCACATCCAAGGGAATTTCGATATGCCTATCTGCCGTACATATTCTGATACGAAAACCAGCTTGTCTATGCTTTTATATCCTTCAGTATCAGTAAGCTCTTGTATTAGTTTAAGAGTCCTTGGCGTGAACAGTTCATATCTGTGGATACGCAATATAACTTTTTTGCTTGCAAGCAGTTTGCTATATTTTAATAACTCCATATTAACACCGTCTGCCCATTCAAACCATATAATATCGCAAGCTTTAATTGCTTCTCTCAGCGGCCCAAAATATAAAGGGTCTGTGCAGAGATAAAACAACCCTATCTCAAACTCATCTCGCATTGCCTCAGCAATATCTTTTATAAAATGGAAGTTATTTGCAGCCGCTATTATTAATAGTTTTTTCATTATAGGCTAACCCCGCTGGGATAATATTAATATGGCAATATTCTCCACTGTCAATTAAACTCTGGATGGATTGTTTTACCAACTCTAACCCCCCATCTTCTTTTTCAAAATCTTCAACATGGCAGACATTTGACCTATCATCGCCGTAAACCATATAACGTCCTTTGCCTGTCTCTAATATAACGATTGTGTCCATCGTGGCTCTTTGTGAAGCCCTTTTGTCGGATATAATATCTATTTTTATTTCAATCATGTATCGAGCCCTCAATAATAATTGTTGGGTCACAAAGCAATTGGGCCATAGACATTGCATGGGGTGTATTTTGTTTTATACGACAAGCAATATATGCTTGGTATTTATACATGATTTTTACTCCGAACAAAAATCTTGCTTCCCACCAGCTCAGCACAGGAAACCGTTCCCCTCTTTTGGTAAACGGGCATTTGCACTGAATGAGCCTGTGGATAACTTCTTTTCGGCTGAAACTATCAAGGCTTCTCCCTTTTATCGCTCTAACAGCATGTCTTTCAGCTTGCACCTTTCCAGTAGCTTCATCAAAAACATCTTGTATTGAGCATACCGAAACACCTCTGCCAAGAATCCCATCGACGGTTAAAATATAACAGACTGTAACAATCTTGTTGCCATCTTTGTCATAATAATAATCATATTTTAGTTTCTTGATTTCAAATTTAGTTTTTGCCATCTGTTTTTTCCTTCTTTTGTTCATGTTTTAATATAAGCTTATTTTTTCTTGCTGGCCTTTTTAATTGGCGCTAACTTAAACGGTTCTTGTTTCTCATTCTTAACAATATCAAGATTAAGATGTTTCAACAAACCAATAATTACATCTTTCGTAGTTACTTTCGTATAACAACCAATAGCCATAACTGTATCGCCACTATATGGCAGAATGTCCCCAGCATGAATAGTTTGCCTATTTTTGACAGTCTCTATGTCTCCCATAATATTTTCTTCATTTCTTTCTAACGCTGCTACATAGTTTTCAAGCAGTCCAATTCTTTTTTCTAAATACTTTTTTCTTACCATTAGCTATTCTCCTTTATCCCATGCTTCCAATAATTTTAACTCCTTCTTTATTAACTATGCCTTGTACCCTTGCAGGAGTACCATACATCAACGTATAAGGTGGCACATCCTTAGTCACTACTGCTTTTGCCCCTACAAGGGCATACTCACCAATGATATTGCCGCAAATTATTACCGACCCTGCCCCAATCGAAGCACCTTTTTTAATTAAAGTAGGCTTAAATTCATTCTTACGGTTTATAAAAGCTCGTGGTGTCAATACGTTAGTCGTAGTGCAATTTGGCCCCATGAATATATCATCTTCAAGCGTAACCCCTTTAAAAATGTTTACGTTATTCTGGATTTTGCAACCGTTGCCGACAATGCCAGCTATATAACAATTCTGCCCTATTGTACAATTATCACCTATCTCTGCTGTTGAGGCTATGTGCGTGCTGTGCCATATTTTCGTGTTGTTACCTATTTTTGCGCCTTCATCTATAAAGCACGATCCATGCCAAAGCGTTGGCTTCATTACGTTGCACATAATTTATTTTCCTTCTTTTTGTTTATTACTATACTCATTACATCAACTCCGATAGTTGCTTCAACAGTTGCTCTTCTATTAATTGATATCTCCGTGCAAGATTATCCTCTACATCATTTATTTTAGCCCACGGCATCTCAGGGGCTTTAATACATCTAACTCTGATTTGACCAAAGCCGTCTTCTCCTATTATTACTTCGTGCCTATCGCTGCCATCTCGTGAAACAATATCGCCAGCTACAAGCTTACGCTTATCAGGGGATAAATACACGACTTTGGCTTCTTTTGGCAAAACAAAACTGTCAACCCATATTTCAATCTCATCGTCTTCTCCAGTTAAGGCTTCGTTAGATATAATAACTTGTGCTTTTGGATTAAAATGTTTTAGCACTTCAATTAATTCTTGAATATTCATATTACATCACAGTCTGTTATATTAAACCCAAGCTTTTCAGCTAATTTTTTTACTTGGTTTTCTGCTGCTTTTGGAGAAGAAAACTTTGAAAAATGTTCTATAGTCCAGAGCTTACCCCCAAAATCAAACTCAATTTCAGCCTCAGCCTGACCATATTCAAGTTTATCTACCCGTATTTTAGCATCTTTTTTTATATTTTTTACCATTATAGCTATCCCTTACGTCAACTCATTTTTAATAGTTATAGTTTGACCAAGACACCCTCTGCCATATCCAAAAAGATCAGAATTATGCTGGAGCACCCAACTCAAATAACACAAATCGTTGGGCTTTACCCCCTTGCCTTCTATAATATCTTCGTATAGGCGGTTGTAACAGCCTTGCATATCAATATTTAGAATGTCGAGCTTGTCTTCATCTTTAAAGTAGTTTCTTGGCTCAGTTGCTACTAATTCAGGAGAAATAGCCCACCCTTGGAATGACCATTTCGTACCTATAAATCTCTCTTGCTCACCCTTATTTGAAATAACGCCCTCAAAATCAGCCCCAAGCCTAATAGCTAAGTCCACGAAATGTATGAATAAATTATAAAAAAGACCTCCAGTATTCCTCGCATCCCCTTTCCAGCTTTTAAAATAGGCCTCGTCCCTTACAAATCTAACTGAAACAAGGTCTGCTTTCTTGGGCAAATTAGGCAGATACCGTAGTTGAAGCACAATATTTATTTTTTCACTCTCAATCATATTCTCCCAAGGCAAAAAGGCTGGTTTCTCGCAAATAATACCATTAAGAATACGGCCTTCATTTAAGATGCTTTTAATTTGTGGCCTGTGGAAATTAGAAGGTGAGCATATAACAGCGTAGTTAACATAATTTGGGAATGAAAGAGTAGGAATGGATGTTGGGTCTGTATTTTCTTTCGCAGGGTCAAAAACATATTTGATTTCGCCACCAACATGCTCAATGGCTTTTCTGTGGTATTTTGCGATTGCTCCGTCACCGATAAGTGCAAATTTTAACATATTTAGATTTGTCTCCTGTTTAGGATTAACAATGTTGAATTTGTATAAAGCACATACATATTAAAAAGTCAAATAGTTTCTTTATTTTTTTTATTCTTGACATTTGCAATATTTTAGTTTAAATAAACAATCAATTTGAAATATCATCAACTAAAAGGAGCTTTAAAATCTATGAAAGATTTCACTGTTAAAAAACCCGACCAGAAAATCACAATGTGCATTTATATTGACGCCGAGCTTAAAAAAGAGATAAATAGACTGGCCGAAGAAGAAAAAGTCTCAACATCCTCATTTGTAGAGCAAGTTATTCGGTTTGTTTTGTCAGAGAAGAAGAAAAAAGATACCAAATAAAAGAACTCCTAACCTCATATAAAATAGAAGGATTATTTTTCTCTGATGCAACAACAAAATAGCTTCCCATATAATATTATTGATGGTTTTGCTGGCGAGTTTACCGACACATATTGTAGCAGAATGGAAATACCGCAAGAGTTCATGTATATTTCCTTCTTAACGTGCCTTGGTTCTCTGCTGGCAAGGTCAATTACAATATCCACTCAAATAAGGCCACAGCCAAGACTCTTTGTCCTTTTACTTGGCGAATCGGCAGACGAAAGAAAATCGACTGCTATAGACCAGACTATTAAGTTCTTTGATTATGCCCTTGCCCCCGATGAAGGTGAAGCAAAAATACCTAAAAAAGAGAGAACGCCTGAAGAGGAAAAGTCGGCGTTATCATTACAACTTCAAACATGCCTTGGGGCCGGTTCCGCTGAGGGGCTTGCCAAAAGGCTCCAGAACAGCAACCTATTATTATGCTACGATGAGTTTAAGAGTTTCATTTCAAAGGCTAAGATCAGAAACAGCACCCTCCTGTCATGTGTTAACACCCTGTTTGAATCCAACAAGTACGAAAATCAAACTGGAAAAGCTAAAATCGTTATAAAAAATGGTAGGCTTTCTCTGCTTGCGGCATCTACAATCCAGACCTACGAAGCGGCATGGGATAAAAGCTTTACTGCTATCGGGTTTAATAACCGCCTATTTATTGTCCCTGGTGGAGCAGAAAGACAGCATTCTCTCCCTCCTAAAATTCCAGCAAGAACATTACAGAAAATGGCTGGAGGTTTATATAAAATCCTCGACTTTGTAGGTGTGTTTCGTGAACTTGAAATCACGCCAAACGCAAAGAGATTGTATCACGAATGGTACATGAATAGACCAGCTTCTACCCATTCAAAAAGATTAGATGGATATGCGTTAAGATTCATGGAGTTGTTTGCTGCAAACAGGATGGCAGATGTTATAGACGAAAGCATTGTTAACAACGCAATTGAGTTAATGGATTGGCAATTTGAAACCAGAAGGCTGTACGACCCGATAGATGCCGATAACGAAAAAGCAAAGATGGAAGAGAAGATCAGAAGGGCGTTGATAACTCAAGGCAAGGAATTAACAGACAGAGGGTTAAAGCAAGCCACGAATGCGAATAGAGCTGGATTATGGATTTATAAAATGGGTATTAAAAATTTACGGGATTCTGGAGAAATATCTTATAACAAAAGAACAAGGCTGTGGAAAGCAGCTAAACAGACTGGAGCCTGATAATAATGGCATATCCAAAAAAGAAGAACAAACATACCAGAACAAACAGATTGATGCAATTAGACGCAATACGCTCCCCCTGTTTGAAATGTGAGCACCATCTAAAAGGATATTCAAAGCTTTGTAAAAAATGTGAGTCGTGTAAAAAAAGAATCGCATACGATAATTTTATTTACGAAGAAACAATGACAGACGTTATTGATACATACGATTACAGGAAAAACTTAGAGAAAGATGCAATCGAGCCAGATATAGATGATAAAGCTGGCAGACATGTAAGGATTGATTGGGAAGAAGTTAAGGCATCTTATATAGAAAGGGTTGTTACTAAAAAAATAAAGCTTGGTGATTTGGCTAAGGAGCTTGGCGTTTCTTTAAGCCATTTGTGTAGAAAGAAAACTGCTGGCGGCTGGCCTAAAATAAGAAAAGATATTGAGTGTAATAGTAAAAGCTGCCATAATATCGCAACAATTAATAAGAAATGCCGCAAATGTTATGACCGTGCTCGTTATCTTAAAAGGAATAGAAATAAGAAGGATAAAATATGACTTGCACTACAATACAAAACGGTGTCATGTGCGATTTCACAGAGTACAGGAACTATATTTGCTTTGAGCATACGACCTATCTGTTCGAGTTCTCAAGGCGGTTTGGGCCAGCTTGGTTTACGATGCCGGACGAGCAATATATTGACGTAGAACCAGACGGGCATTTGTCTGTGCTTTGGGATATTTTTGAAAAATGGAGGGAAAAATAAATGCTATACACATCCCACAAGGGAACACAATAGAGGATAGAGTAAGCCCTCTTAATAACCTATTAATAACGCCAAGCCCCTGTAAAGATTGTAAGCACGAGGAAGAAATAAAGGACATCTGTTCGCCCATTTGCGAAAGAATTAAAGCATACAGGGCTGGCAAAGATTGGATTAAATTCCCAATACCTGAGAAACTTCCGAGAATCACAAGGGAAGAAAGGAAACCGAAACCTGAGTGTATAATTAAGGGCTGCACCAGAGAATCAGATTCACGAGGACTATGCAACCCCATCTCCAAAATTGGTATAAGGGGAAAATCGAACATCCTGAACTTGGTAAATTCTTTAAAGCTAAGCGAGGCACACGAGGGTCTTATAGGAAAAGGATTAAGGAAATATAAAGGAGATATATAACATGGGATTACATAAAGTTTTGCCAGATTCAGAATTACCACCAGCATTAACGCAACCTCTTATCTTTGGGAACCCAAAACAAATATCAGCTTCGTACGATTTAGAAGTTAAGATTAAAAAACTGGAAACAGAGAAAGCCGCAGTAATGGCTGGAACCTTAAAATATTACGATGTTTGTATCGAGTATTCTGGCGAACAAAACATCAAAGTGCTTGCGGTTAGCAAGTTTGATGCGGAAGAAAAAGCCAAAGATGAGGCTTGTATAGATGAGGCTGATATTGAGGTAGATTGTGTTAATGCAAGAGAAATCAAACCTATTAAAATTGTTAAAAAATAAGGAGGGTTCTAAAATAGTGGAGAATCAATTAAAAAGTATCGTAATAGGGGCTGGGGAAGTAGGGCGTTCCCTTTATTCTGTGTTAAAAAAAACATACGGTGAGAATGTTTTGATAAGGGATAAGCAAGCTGACTATGGTATTATAGAAAGCACATCTATCCTGAATATTTGCTACCCTTATAGTGATTCATTCGTAGATATTACAAAGGGCTATATAGAGCAATATAACCCATCTGACGTAACCATTATCCATAGCACCGTTCCTGTTGGCACTACCAGAAAATGCGGTGAAAACTGCGTTCATTCCCCGATACACGGTAAACACCCGAACTTGGACAAAGGGATAAAAACATTCACAAAGTTTATCGGCGGAGAAATCCCTTTAGCTGTTCTGTTGGCTTATAGCTACCTTGATAATGCTGGCATAAAAACAAAACGAGTCTCAAGCCCTGAAGCATCCGAACTGTCCAAAATCCTTTGCACTACTTATTACGGTTGGAATATAATATTTTGCAAAGAAGCTGCAAGGGTATGCGAAGAATTTAATGTGCCGTTTGAAGAAGTTTATACGAACTGGAACAAGGAATACAATAAGGGGTATGCAGAGCTTGGCATGGGGCAGTTTGTTAGGCCAGTTCTTGAGCCTATAAAGGGGCGCACAGGCGGACATTGCATTTGCAACAATGCGAAATTATTGAGTTTTTTGCCTACAGATTTAATCTTGGAACGTGACGAAGAGTACGCTAAAGAAACGATTGATAAGAAAATCGTAGAAATCCCATTGGTATAGGGTTAAGGAAAGGAGCAAAATGAAAACAATATTCACAGTAACAATGGTAGGTAGCAATAGCAACAGAGTAGTAGGCTGGTTTGATACATACGAGAATGCTGAGGAAGTTGTCTTAAAAAATGTTAACGACATCCAAGAACATAATTATTTCTTTTGCGTTATCGAAGAAATAAACGGCAATTACCCTTATCCCTGTCCTCCTAAAACTGAGCAATGGTTTCGGTGGTATAAAAAAGAAAGTAAATTCAGACGTGTGGGTAAACCCGAGATGCATAAACACGTTGTTAATTTTGGGATAGGATAGAAATGAAAATATACTGTGCAGTCTGCCTTAAATATTTAGGCTTTATCAGAGAGGCTACTCTGTTTAAAGGGATAAAATATCTTTGCCCTGATTGCGGTACCAAAAGAGTTGCCTCGGATATGTATCACAAGACTAAAGCAGATAGCGAAGATGATTTCATAAGCTCGTTTTTGAAAGGTAATTTTTAACATGAGAATAATAACAACAATTAAAAACAAAAATATTCTCAAGCAGTACAAGGGCGTTTCTGATAAGCAGATTATCCGAGATTTTCTTTACGACCCCGACAGCATCCTTTTAGATTGGGACGATTTTGAGATAGAAGTCCAGAGAATAGATAACAAGGAGTAATCGCATATAAAATGAAAAGACAAAACATAAATAGCATCGACTGGGATGATTTACGCCAAGGGTATAACCGGATATACAAAACAAACCACAGCACGGTTAGAATCTTTCTATCTCAGCTTTACAAGGATAAGAAATCAGCAAAAGCGATAGGCAGGATATTAGGCGTATCTTACTCGGTTGTTTTAAATAAGATGCGAGAGCTTGATATAGCAAGGAACAAAAAGGGGCATCGTGGCAAATCTGTTTATCAGGAAAGATACCGTGCCATTAAAAATAAGGAAGACCTATCGCTGCCTGAAATAGCAAGGATAGTCAAGTGTACCGTTTCTTACGCACACGCATTGCCAAGAATAATCGAGAAATGGGACAGAGAGGAGAAACAGTAAAATGAAATCAAAAGTTATCGTAATATGTGGGTCAAGTAAATTTGTTGAAATTATGGCTGTTGTAGAATGGTTGCTTGAACGTGATGAACTTGCTATAACAATGGGATTAAATTTATTGCCGAGTTGGTATCCTGATTGTCCGCCAGATCATTTAGCGGAGCATGAAAAATGTGCTAAAGAAATGGATGAGCTTCATCTTCGTAAAATTGATTTAGCAGATGAAATTTTTGTTGTTGATTGGAATAGCTATATCGGCGAAAGCACAACCAACGAAATAAAATATGCCAAGGAAGGAGGAAAAGGCGTTCGGTATTTCAGCGAAGACATTATAGGGCAACAAGTTTTAAAACTTTTAGCAAAGCGTTCAGAGGATAAGCCATGAAGAAGACTAAGTATTGCATACACCATTCGTATTGTGACCGTGGAGAAGATTGTCTAAACGGTCATTTTTGTTCTTTTTTTCAATCAAACCCAGATATTTCTTCTGAAAAGCCCGAAGAAGACCCAGAAAAAGGGCTTAGAAATTTCATGGATGATCTTTGGGACGGCGAAAAAGAAACGAGGAGGTAAAAATGTTAAAATTATTTAAATGTTCAGTGTGTGGAGAAAAACGGAGCATAAGGTTGGTTGAAAACGAACCAACCACTTATATTTGCGATAAATGCGGAACAAAGTTTTGTTTAAAGATAGAGACAGATGGAACTGTGGATATTATTCTTACACAAAAAGGAACAAAGTGATAGATTGGAACGGGTGTAGAGAAAATTACAACAGGCGGAACAAAACCAATTACGCAGATAGAAAAGCGTTCCTTGGTGATCTTTATAGCATCCACAAGTCTTGCAAGAGGGTAGCTCGTATAATATATGTGAATGAAATGTCAGTCTATACGGCCATGCGCCAAGACGATATAGAATTACTACCTAAAGGGCATAGATTACCAACGCCAAATCAAAAGAAACTTCTTGCTCAGCCTACAGAAGCTATGATTATAAATGAAATAGAAAAAAAGACTGAGCTTTGCCGCAATTATATTAGAGTTGTTCTTAGACAAAATAATAGAAGTTGGCTAAAAGGTGGGAACCGCACAAGGAGATTAATAAATAGAAAGAAAGGAATTATTAATGATTGACTGGGATTTAATTAGAACTAACTATAATAAAAGGCACAAAACGAGTTACAAAACTACAAGGAAATTTTTGCAAGGTCTTTATAATATTCACAAATCTTGTTACAAAATTGCTGACAAAGTTTTCGTAAGTGCTAACGCTGTTAATGTTACGATGCACAAGCTAAAAATAAAGTTACTTCCAAAGGGACATCGCCATCCGTCTAAAAAACTCTTGGCGATTCTTGCTCAGCCTACAGAAGCTATGTATATTGGCGAAATAGTTAAAAAAATAGGCATTGAGAGAAGCTACGCTCAATCTTTGCTTAGAAATAATGGGCGTAGCTGTTTAAAAGGTCACAGGCCGGAGAGGGCATAACATGAAAAATCTAAAAAGCATATTAAAGCATTTGACAGCCTCAGAAAAAGAAGAGTTTTTTAAAGAGCTGCTGGCTCTGATATCATTTCATAAAACTGGAGATTCATCATCCAAAATCAAAGGCTGTTTGGATCGCTGGAAAGACGTTGCAGAACTCAATAGTATTCCTAATTTCAAGAAAACTGTTTGGGAGAGGTTTAAGGCTTTGAAAGATATAGGAAAAATTGTTGATTTACACAATAAAAAGGCGAAAAAATAATGAACCCCTATTATTCTACACCGAATGGGAAACTGTATTGCGGAGATTGTTTGCAAATAATGCCGGAGCTTGAGCCGGTTGATTTGACTATAACCTCACCCCCTTATGATAATTTAAGAAATTACAAAGGGTATAAATTTGAGTTTGAAAATATGGCGAATGAACTTTTTAGAGTAACTAAGAAAGGTGGTGTGGTTGTTTGGGTTGTTGGTGATGCTACAATAAATGGAAGCGAGACAGGCACAAGTTTTAAACAGGCTTTATTCTTTATGGATTGTGGGTTTAATTTGCAGGATACTATGATATATCAAAAGCATAATTTTTCCAACCCAAGCAATAATCGCTATCACCAAATCTTTGAGTATATGTTTGTTTTTTCAAAGGGCAAACCAAAGACATTCAATCCAATTAAAGACAGAGAGAATATAAAAAAGGGATTCACAAAAGTGTCTAATTCACGATATAAAAATGGAAAAATAAGGGATAAATCTAAAGAAAAAAGGACACTAAACAACAAATATTTATTTGTTAATGATTTTGGAATGCGATATAATGTATGGAAATTTACAACACAAAATATAAAAGGACATCCAGCACCATTCCCAGAACAATTAGCCAATGACCATATCATATCATGGTCAAACGAAGGTGACACAGTATTAGACCCAATGGCAGGAAGCGGAACAGTGCCTAAAATGTGCGAGAGATTAAAAAGAAAATGGGTTGCCTGTGAAATATCAGAAGAATATTGTGAAATTTCAGCCAAACGAATTGAACAAGAACGTAAACAAAGAAAGATGTTTTAATTATGGTGATATTAGAAGCTATACAAGATTTATTTTCGACATGGCAAATCACAGTAAAAATAGAGAGAAAACAATATGTGTACGAGCTAAACGACTATCACTACAACAGAATGATAAAACGATACAGGGCCGGGCAAGAAATGAAGGCTCTGACAATCCTAAATAAATGGAATGAGAGAAAATGACAATACAATTCAGACCACTACTACCGCCCTATAACTCGTGCCTAGAATGGGCTACATGGGGAAACTACAAGAACGAGAAACGAGCATTGCAGGCATTAAAAGCACTTAACCGTAAGAATAGTATTTATTTTGAGTATAGGCTAAAGCAATGAAAATGCACATATTATGGCGCAAAGCAGATGAAATACAAAAATATTGGTGTCCTTACTGTGACGAAGTAACAGAATTTGGGACGCAGACCTGGTACGACGAGTTCTGGTGCTTGAAATGCAAAAGGGTTTTCGGTCCGGAATGGAATCAATGTTACTGGCCGCAGGGATTTGACATAAAAACGGGAGAATTACTACCATGACAAAAGAAAAAGCAGCCCAAATCATAAAACTTAAATCAGTCACGATTATGGTTCAAGACAGCATCAGGGCTCTTAGACAAGACGAACTAAAAGTAATTCCAATATGGCTGAGTGTTGCCGGAGATTACTGCCACGAAATTGCAGAGGAGCTAAAGAAGATATGATAGACACAGCAGTAAAAACAACATCATCCAGACAATTCACAGACCCTTGTGACAATTTATGCACCACAGCGTCCCCGTGCCGGAACTGCAAAAGGGCAGACAAGAACAAAGATAAATGTTGCCAAATTTGCGCTCGTCTGGCGGCATATCAGCGTGGTGAGGACTGGACGAAATACCCGGCCATAAACAAGATTCCTAAAATTATCAAACCCTCTAAAGAAATTCTCGAAATTGTGGATTTTAACGTCAAAGGAATCTGTATTATGCCCGGCTGCAACAATGAAGCTGTATCTCGAGAACTATGCGGGTCATGCTTCAGCGCCTGGAGCAAAGGCAAAAAAAAGCATCCGCTCTACGAGAAATTTTTTAAAATTAAAAGGGGTAAACGTGGGCCTTATAAAAAAAAAGCGGAAGGAGATTAAAATGCGAGAGATTAAGTTGACTATTAATTATATGGGTGGTAATGTACGAATATGAGTAAATATATCAAAAAGGGTTATAATCCCAAATCGAGAGCACCCAAGGGTAACAAATATAGTGTTGGCAATAAATCCAATACAAGGTGCTTAGGTTCACTGGAACTGAAATAAAGGAGTCCACAGAAGAGTGTATAAAAAAGATAAAGGAGAAAATATATGAAACGCGAGATTAAGTTCAGGGCGTGGGATAAAACGTCAAAAAGTATGATAAAAGATTACGCACATATAGGAATGTTTGGAGAATTAGTTGTTACATCATTCCACGATTCAGCATATAGCGATTCTGGATGTCCAAATCTTACTTTGCTGCAATCTATAGGCATCAAGGATAAATCAGGGGCAGAGATATACGAGGGGGATATATATAAACAGCTTTGGCGGGACGAAGAAATAATTGGACAAATAGTTTATGGTGATATGGCAAGATATTGGATAGAAATGTCGGCGTTCCTTTCTGTTGGGGAAATTAAAATAGATGGTGAAGTGATTGGCAATATTTACGAAAATACTAATCTGATTAATATTGTAAAAGGATAAAAAGGAGATTAAAATGTTAAAAAAACCAGATGAATGCTGTGGTATGGGCACGTATGAGTGCCAAATACCAATGCCGATTAAAGGCCGTATCCAAGGT
>Ga0075115_10000811_pt1 | contig 15511 bp, 15 predicted proteins | sample AntAceMetag02UKH_FD_69785 | JGI IMG/M metagenome (GOLD analysis project Ga0075115, IMG submission 69785) | Saline lake microbial communities from Ace Lake, Antarctica - Antarctic Ace Lake Metagenome 02UKH | ecosystem: Environmental > Aquatic > Non-marine Saline and Alkaline > Saline | place... | reverse complement strand
GACTGCAGATAATGAGAAAGAGCATGCAGAGATTTTTTTTAAATATTTAGAGGGCGGAGATTGTGAAATTCAAGCTAGTTATCCTGCTGGAAAGATTGGTACAACTTCGGAAAATTTGCTTGCTGCTGCTGAAGGAGAGAAAGAAGAATGGGGCGAGCTTTATCCAAATTTTGAAAAGGTTGCTCGAGAAGAAGGATTCGAAGAGATTGCGGATTCTTTTAAGGAAATTGCAGAAGTTGAAGAATATCACGAAAAAAGATATAGAAAGTTATTGAAAAATATTGAAGATGATATAGTGTTTAGGCGGGGTGAAGTGATTAAATGGAAATGTAGAAATTGTGGATATATTCACGAAGGAGAAGAGGCCCCAGAGCTTTGTCCAGCCTGTAATCATCCAAAATCTTATTATGAGATTTGGGTTGAGAATTATTGATATAATGAAAAATAAAAAAAGGTTTTGTGAGGAAAAGTAAAATGACTTCTGTGTTTCAAATTTGGAAATGCGAAGTCTGTGGAAACTTAATTAAACCTTTTTTTCTTAGAAAATGTTATGGTAGAATTAAAAAAAATTTCAGATTTTGAGTGGGAGATTCCTATATCTGAAGGCATGAATGTGCCCGTTAGTATTTTTACGTCAGAAGAATTATTAAAAAAAATAAGAGAAGGTGATACAATTAAACAATCTATAAATGTTGCTTCTTTGCCTGGTGTTCTGGAAAATGTGATTGTTTGTCCCGACGCTCATCAAGGTTATGGGTTTCCGATTGGGGGCGTTGCTGCATTTGATATTGATAAAGGAGTGATTGCACCTGGTGGAGTTGGTTATGATATAAATTGTTCGGTGCGCTTATTGAAGACAAATTTGAAGTCAGAAGATATAAAGGGGAAAGAAAAAGAATTGGCGCATTCGCTATTTCGTTCGGTGCCATCGGGAGTTGGTCAGAAAGGTAGAATTTCGTTGGACAATAAAGAATTAGATAAAGTTTTGATTGAAGGGGCTCGGTGGGCTATTGAAAAAGGCTATGGGGAAAAAGAAGATTGGTTGCATATTGAGGAGGGAGGTAGAATGGAAGGTGCGAATCCGTCGGCGGTGTCGCAAAAAGCAAAAGGAAGAGGAATGTCTCAGTTGGGTTCGCTTGGTGCCGGAAATCATTTTTTAGATGTGTTAATTGTTGATGAGATTTTTGATAAAAAAATTGCGAAAGTTTTTGGTTTAGAAATTGGACAAGTTGTAATTTTAATTCATTGTGGTTCAAGAGGTCTCGGTCATCAGGTTGCTTCGGATTATATTAAATTAATGGGAGAGAAATATGGTTATCCAGATTTTGCGAAAGAATTAGTGAATGCTCCAATTAAATCTGAACTTGGGCAGAAATATATTGGAGCTATGTCTTGTGCTGCCAATTTTGCCTTTGCCAATAAACAGATAATTACGTATTTTATTCGTGAAAATATGAAGTATTATTTTCCAAATTTTAAAGCAAAAGTTGTCTATGATATTTGCCATAATATTGCAAAGTTTGAAAAGGTTGATGGGAAAGAAATTTTAGTTGTGAGAAAAGGGGCTACTCGGAGTTTTGGTCCTGGGCGGATTGAAATTCCTAAAGATTATAGAAATGTTGGGCAGCCTGTTTTGTTGCCTGGTTCTATGGGAACGGCAAGTTATGTCTTATGCGGGACGAAAAAAGCGGAAGAAATTTCTTGGGGGTCAACGGCACATGGAGCTGGCCGGATTAAAAGTAGAGGTCAGGCCAGAGAAGATATTAGTTTTATTGATGCTAAAAGAGATATGAAAAAGAGAGGGATCCTTGTTGAATTTGGAAAACAAAAAGGAATGATTGAAGAGTCTCCTTTTTCGTATAAAGATGTTGATGAGGTTGTTCGGGTTTCGGATGAAGCAGGGATTGGAAAAAAGGTTGCGAAGTTGAGACCAGTTGTTGTTGTAATTGGATAAATAATTGGTAAAGATTATAAATGTTCAGATGATTGATTAACTATGGATTTAATTGAAATATCATTTTTAGCACTAATTATTTTATTAGGAATTATTACAAGTTATGGTGATGTTAAATTTGGAAAGATTAGAAACAAATGGATTATAATTTTTGGCGCTGTGGGAATTTTTTTGAATTTAATTATTTTTTTGAATTTATATATTGTTGGAGTTTTGAATTTGCCATATATTTTTGAATTTTTCAGCAATTTGGCTTTGGCATTTTTGATTGGTTTTTTGTTTTATTATTTCGATATTTGGTCTGCGGGGGACGGAAAACTTTTTGGGGTATTTGCTATTTTAATACCTCTTTCAATTTATTCTGTGGGTTATATAAATTTTTTCCCATCACTTATTTTTTTAATCAATATTTTTTTAATCGCCTTTTTTGTTATGGCCTTTTCTTTGGTTATTAATATTTTTAAAAAAAGAGTTTCCCTTGAACATTTTAGAAAAAAACTTTTTACTGGAATACGTATGAAAATTTTCAATTCTGCAATTCAGATATTTTTGATTATGTGGGTAGTTGAAGTGTTTTTAAAATTGATAAATATTGATGTTGGTTTCTATGTAAGGTTTCTTCTTATGTTTGTTCTCTTGGGAGCATCAGGGACAATCTTGTCTAAATATAATAAAATTTTGTTGGCGTGTGTTGGTCTAAGGTTAATCTTTGATTGGTCTATTTATTCATGGGATTTTTTATTACAATTTTTAATTTATCTTTTTGTCTTTCGTTTTTTGATGGGTCTTGGAAATGACACATTAGAGTATTTTTCAAATTTATTTTTTAGTAAAAAAATGAGCGCAAGAGAGTTAAAAAAAGGAATTGTTTTGTCCGATGTGATTGTAGCAAAAGACAAATTGTCTAAAAAAACCCAAGGTGAACTGATAAAACAAAATATTGAATTTGTGCGATTTGAAGGAAAATATTATATTAAATATCCCAAAGGCGAAAGTATTGAAGAAGGTATTTTTGATTCTATCATGCTACATAAAGAAGATGTAAATTTGCTGAAAAATCTTGGTTTTAAAAAATATTCTATTAGTGAAGTAACGCCCTTTGCCTTTTTCATTTTTTTCGGAGCGTTAGTTACATATTTTATGAAAGGAACAATATTTAGTTTTATTAAAGGGCTATTATAGGCTCTGTTAAAAATCTCTCCAGGCACAAATTTAAATTATTAGCAATCCCTTACAATAAACCTCCGCCCTCAATTCTTGAATCTTTTTTGCTAAATAATTTAGATATTTTTTCAACAGATCCTGATTAATAGCAAACTTTATAAAGGGTTTTTAATAAAAATAATTATAAGATAAGAAAAATTGGGCGTCAATGGGCGTCAAAAAATTATAGATTATCTAAAAAATAATATGGGCAAAGAAAAAAGACAAATTGTTATTCCTGGCGAGACGATAGTTTCTGGGAACGAATTTTTACCTGGCGATGGTGTTTATAGAGATGGAGCGGATGTAGTTGCTGGTAAGTATGGCATTGCGGATATTACTGAAAAACATGTAAGAGTTGTTCCTATTTCTGGAGCTTACTATCCTCGAAGAGGAAATACAATTATTGGAACAATTGTAGACATTACATTTAATGGGTGGTTGATTGATTTTGGTGGAGCACAAAACGCATTTTTACCAGTTTCAGAAGTGCCACGATATATTAATAAAAATGAGATGAGGGAATTTTTAGATTTTGGTGAATCCGTGATTGTTAAAGTTTGGGATGTTAAATCTCGAGGTGTTGATGTTTCAATGAAAATGAGAGGATTCGGAAAAATTGATGGTGGTATGATTATTTCTGTTGGGCCCCACAAGGTTCCTAGGATTATCGGCAAAGAAGGAAGCATGATTAAGTTGATTAAAGGAGCAACTGGTTGTGATGTTACAGTTGGACAAAATGGCAAAGTTTGGATTTCTGGAAAAGATAGTGACGGGGAAATTGCCACAAAAAAAATTATTGAATTTATTGCTGAAAATATTACGCTTGTGGGATTGACAGAGAAAGTTGAAAATTTTATTAAGAATATGGGTTTTAAATCTAACAAAGTTGAAATTATTAAAGAAAATACTGATGAAGATTCCGTAGAAGGAGATAAAGAATAATGGATAAAGGATTGTACACTAAACGAGAAGACGGAAGAAAAATGGCTGAAGTTAGACCTATGAATGCGAAGGTAGGGATTGTTCCCTCGGCTGATGGTTCGGCTAGTTTTGAAACTGGTAATACTAAAGCAATTGCTGTTGTTCGAGGTCCAAGAACCTTACATCCACAACATATGCAAAATGCCCAGACCGGAATATTAAGGGTTTCTTATGGCATGATGCCATTTTCAGTTAGTGATAGAATTCGTCCAGGACCAAATAGAAGAAGTGAGGAAATTTCAAAAGTTAGCGAGTGGGCATTAAGCTCAGTTATTGATTTGAGAGAATTTCCTAATACTGTTGTTGATGTTTTTATTCAGATTCCTCAAGCTGATGCGGGAACAAGAGTTGCGGGTTTAAATGCTGCGGCTTTGGCTTTGGCTCACGCTGGAATTCCTATGAAAGAAATGATTTCTGCTATCGGAGTTGGAAAAATAGATAAGACATTGGTTGTGGATTTGGATAAATATGAAGATTCTGAATATCATGATGGAGAAGGTTCAACTGATATTCCTGTTGTTGTTACTTCAAGGACCAAAGAAATTGCCTTATTGCAATTAGATGGAAAAATTTCTATTCCTGAATTTAAAGAGACTATAGAAATGGCTAAGAAAGCTTGTGGGGATATTTTGAAAGTTCAAATGGATGCTTTAAAAAATGTAACGGAGGAACAAGATGAGTAATACGATTATGCCTAATTTACAAAAAGAGAAAATTGAGTCTTCTCTAGTCGAAAATAAAAGACTTGATGGAAGAACTGCTGTGGACTATAGAGATATTATTGTAGAAGACGGAGTTAGTAAAAATGCTGCTTCTGCTGTTAGAGTTAAATTCGGGAAAACTGAAGTTCTTGCTGGTGTTCACTTGGCTTTAGCTACTCCTTATCCTGATTCTGCTGACGAAGGAACTTTTATGACTAGTGCTGAATTACATCCTATGGCTTCACAAGAATTTGATATTGGCAGACCTGGAATTAATTCTGTTGAACTTGCTAGAGTTATTGATAGAGGGATTAGGGAATCTGGATTTATTGATTTCAAGAAACTTTGCATTAAGAAAGGTGAAAAAGTTTGGCAGGTATTTGTTGATATTTTCACAATTAATGATGATGGAAATTTGTTGGATGTTGCTGGATTGGCGGCTTTGGTTGCACTTGGTCGAGCGAGAATGCCGATTTATAATGAGGAAGAAGACAAGATTGATGGATTTAGCGAAGAGGGCATTCCATTAAACAAAGATGTTTTGTCTTTTAGTATGACATTCCACAAGATTGGGAATGTCATTGTTGCTGATGTTGGCAAGGAAGAGGAAGCTGTTTCGAAATTTAGATTGACTATTGCTGTTGGCAATAATAAGGGCGAGCCAAGAATTACTGCTATGCAGAAAGGCAAGGCTGGAACTATTAATTCCGAGGATATGGAAATTATTTTAAAGCTTGCTGAGGATAAATGGAAAGAGTTATTCCCTAAAATTAAGGAATATGTTTTTAAATAAAATGACAAGAGTAACTTTTAAAAAGTTTCATGAATCCATTTATTTAATTACGGAGATAAAAAATGAACAAACAAGAATTTTCTAAATATGAACGAGCGAGAATTATTGGAGCGCGAGGCTTGCAAATTTCTATGGACGCACCTTTGCTGGTTGATATAAGTAATGAAGAATTGGATGGTATTAATTACGATCCTTTGAAAATTGCGGAAAAGGAGCTTGATTCTGGTATTTTACCAATTTCTGTTAATAAGCCAATGCCTAAGCGAAAAGAAGAAAGTATTGAAAATGTTAAAGTTGAAGAAACTCTTGTTTCGGATGCACAAAAAATTGTAGCAGAAAGGGAAATAACGCAGGAAATTGCAGAGGGTGGTGATATGATGAAACTTACAGATTCCGGAGAAGAGCCTGAAACCGATGAAAATGTTATTGATGAAAATGAGTTAGAATAGAATAACTTCAAAAAAGTTTCGTAAATCTATTTTTTGGAAATTAAAAAATATCTAAAGATTTATAATATCTTTTTTATTTTATATAACATGTTTATTAAAGAAGTGATGCCTAGTTTTGTAAAGAATTCTCGCGAAGAGCGAAGCATACAGATTGAGATTGTAACTTATGAAGGTAGATTTCGAGCATCGGCGCCCTCGGGAAAATCAAAAGGGAAAAACGAAGTTGAAAGTTATCACAAGAAAGGTATCGAGCGGAGTATGAAAATGTTGAAAGTTTTTTGTCTGAAACTGAAACATGAGAATTTTATTATAAAAAAAATTGATGACCTAAAGCAACTTACTGAATTAATGCGAAAATTTGAAGTGAGATTCGGGAAGTTTGGCGGGAATGTAAATTATGCTATAGAGGGCGCGTTTTTGAAAGCGGCCGCTGCGGATAACGGAAAAGAGTTGTGGGAATTTATTAATGATGATGTGAATAATGGATTGAAGCCAAAGATACCGATGCCAGTTGGAAATTGTATTGGTGGTGGTTTGCATTCTAAAGCCATCAATGGAAAGCGCCCTGATTTCCAGGAATTTTTATTAATTCCAAAAGAGAAAACTTTTTCGAGAGCGGTGACTTTAAATTTAAGAGCTTATAATTATGCTAGAAAATTATTGAAAGCTCCTATAGATAGTCGCTTAGCATATTTGAGGTCACGAATTGTTAAAACTAATGATGAAAATGCTTGGACAACAGATAGAACAAATGAAGAAGTGCTTGAAATTTTAAAAACTGTTGCTAAAAAATATAAATTGAGAATTGGGCTGGATGTTGCGGCATCATCATTTTATGACAAGGGTTATTATAGATATAAAAATAAGGATTTGATTCGGGATAAAGTTGATCAGACAGATTATATTGAGAGACTAGTTAAAAAATTTGGGATTTTTTATGTTGAAGATGGAATACAGGAAGAAGATTTTTCGGGATTTAAAGAAATTTTAAATGGTGTTTCTGATATTAAGAAGAGTAAAACGCTTATTGTGGGGGATGATTTGACGACGACAAATTTGAAACGTGTTCATCGGGCAATACACGGAAAAGCAATTAATGCCATGATTATTAAGCCAAATCAGATTGGTTCTATTTTGGAAGTAAAAAGGGTTGTTGAATTCTGTAAAAAAAATGATATTGTTATAATTTTCTCGCATAGGTCGGGAGAGACAATGGATAATACTTTGGCGGATTATTGTATTGGATTTGGGGGGCAGTTTATTAAAACGGGAATTTTCGGACGAGAAAGATTGATAAAATTAAAAAGAATTATGGATATTGAGAAAAAATTAGAATGAAGACAAATAGATTTCAGAAAAAAATATTATCAACTTTATTATTTTCAGCTGTTGTATCTTTGCTGCTTATTGTACACGGAATATTTTTTGATTTGGATTTTTCCCAAATAAAAAGACTAAGCCTCGAAGGATTTCTTTTCACTTTTATTCTTGTTTTTGTGGGATTAATCGTATTGGAAAAAATATTTAACATAGAAGAGGATGCAGAAATTATTCAGATAAAAAAGCGATTAAGAAAAGTTGAGGGAAATAAAAATGCCAGTAGGGTGGTGCGATGAAGGGAAAAATTGTAAAAATTGCCAAGGAAATTAAAATGGAAAAAATAAAGGATATCCCTAATGGTTTTGTTGTCTTGCTTTTTGTTTTTGCAATTGCGATGATTATTTTTGGAGCGGTTCGAGATGATTATTTGTTTTATATTCGTGCTGGAATTTTTGGACTTGTTGGTCTATTTTTGATATGGAAAAACGGCTCCGTTGAAGATTCCCCTAGGCATAAATCTAAATTAACAGCAATCCCCTTAAAGTAAACTTTCGTTCTTAATCCTTAAATTTTTTTGCTAAATAATTTAGATATTTTTTTAACTCTTCGAAGAATTGATGGGAATACTTCCATTAGAAGAAATACTTCAATGTGGTCTTGAAGTTTGTATTGCCTTGAACCAATATGATGCAAATATACTGGGAAGTTGATTTTCTTGAGCAATTGTTTGATTTTTATGATAAGGTTTATTTGTTTCAGGATATCACCTCTATGTTTTAGTTGAATATTGATGGTGATACGTTTTTATTTATTTGGCTTTTTCAACAGATAATGATTACAATAATACTTAAAAAAGAAGTTAATCTTTATTTCAAATGGAAACCATCAGTTTTGACTTAAAAGAGAAAGATGCAGCAGTTGTTATTAAAATCAATTCTAAAATTTACCCCTTGCATACTGTTTATTCTGCTTCTTATGTTTTTTTAGATAGATGTTATATTATGTTGGATGGCGACCCTGAGAAAGAAATTTTGGTAGAATTAAGATTAAAAAAAGATTCAAATTTGGAGCTGGGTGTCTTGGCTAGAGAATTTTTTAATGAGCTTTTAAATTATGCTTTTTATGAAGAGCAATCAAGAAAGAACGCTCCATTGAGAAATACCTTATTGCGCGCGGCTTTACTTAGTAATATTGGTGTACAAGAATTTGAAAGTGAGGAAGAAAAATGTAATGAAGATTTAGAGGATGCTGATTGGTCAGAAATTGAAGATTTAGAAGATGAAGAGTTTGAAGATCCGGAAGGTATTGCCGTTCCATGGGAAGAAAAATATGGAGAAAATAGTCAAAAAGAAGAAGAAAACTCTGAAGAAAAAATTGAAATCTCTGACGATTTAAACAAAGAACAAACAAGTGAGGCGATTTTTTCTGATGATTTGCAGCAGGGTAATTTTGTTGATAAGCAAACAGAACATTCTGAAAAGCAATTTGAGGAGGAAGATTAGATGGATTCTTGTTTTAATTATTCTGGTTTAAAAATTTGTTTTAATAATAAACTGTATAATTTATGTGTCATTGAAGAATCTTTAGGCGCTTTTGGGGACTTTTTTGAATCAAAAATTGAGATTGAAGAAAACCATATAGTTGTAGAATTAAATCTTATAGACAATAAGGGAGATATTTTCATTGTTAGGGAATTCTGTAATTATGCTTTGGGTCTTATGCAAAATAATAGATGAAATGGAATATCAATTTAATAATTTTAGATACAAAGAATTTGGAAATAATTTTTTAGTTACAACTGATTCTGGAAGATGGATTATGTTACCCAAAGAGGAGTTTGAAAGTTTGAAAAAAAAAGAGATTAATGAAAATTCGGAATTATTTTTAAAATTAAGTGATATAGGAATTATTTTAACAGAAGGGAATGTTACAAAAGAAATTAATAAAATTAGAAAAAGAAATATTCGTTCTTTTTGTGGTCCCTCTTTGCACATAGTTATTCCTACTCTAAAATGTAATCATCGTTGCATATATTGCCATGCGGGAGTAAGTAGTTGTGAAGGAAAGGACATGGATGAGGAAACTGCTAGAAAAGTAGTAGATTTTATTTTTGAATCTCCTTCAAAAAATATTACTATTGAGTTTCAAGGCGGAGAACCTCTTTTAAAATTTGATATTATTAAAATAATTCATCAATATGCTCTACAAGTGAATAAAAATAAAAATAAAAATTTATTATTTACTATTGTTACTAATCTTACTTTAATGGACGAAGAAAAATTAAAATATTTTATAGATAATGAAATTGCTATATGTACTTCGCTTGATGGCCCAAAAGAATTACATAATCATAATCGTAAATTTAATGGAGGGGAGGGGTCTTATGACGCTGTGACTGAATGGATCGAACATATTAGTAAAGAATACGAAAAGAAAGAAATAAAAAATAGAAGAATTAATGCAATTATTACTGTAACTAAAAAATCGTTGTCTTATCCCGAGGAGATTATTAATGAGTATGTTAGTCGTGGAATTAATGACATTTTTCTTCGTTTTCTGAATAATTTAGGAGATGCAAGAGGCGTTTGGAATAATATAAGTTATACTCCTGACGAATTTATTAAGTTTTGGAAAGAAAGTATAGATTATATCATTAAGCTTAATTTGCAAGGAAAGATGATTCGCGAGAGAGGCGTTATGATTTTTCTTAATAAAATATTGACTGAATACGATCCTAATTTTTTGGATATTCGTTCTCCTTGTGGTGCATGTATTGGACAAATGTCATATACTCCAAGTGGAGAAATTTTTAGTTGTGATGAGGCGAGAATGCTAAATGATGATTTGTTCAAGGTGGGTGAGGTTGGCAAAGATTCCTTCAAAGATGTTTTGGGTTGCGATAAGGCTTGCTCCATTATTTCCTCTTCGGTAAATGATGTTCAAATTTGTGATGCATGTGTCTACAAATCTTATTGTGGACTTTGTCCTGTTTGTAATTATGCTGAACAGGGCTCTCTGATTGCAAAAATTCCAGAGACTGCGAGATGCAAGATTTTCAAAGCACAGTTTGATTATTTATTTGAAAAATTGCAAAACAATGGAATAAAACAAATTTTTGAAGAATGGATTCAAAAGCCATAAGGTTTAAATAGTTTTTTTGTAGTAATTTATATATGAAAAAGAAGATGATACCCAAATTGAAAAAAAAAGTTAGTTCTTTTCTTTCTAGCGAAGAAGGTAAAATCACAAAGGAATCTATATTAAAAACGGGAGTTGTTCTTGGAACTTTAGCTCTGATTCCTGCTCTAAGTGATGTTGTAAGTGCAACTCATGCTAGCCATGCTAACTCTCTAGCTGATTCCACAACTACTCCTGTAAATACACTACAGACAACTTATCAAGCATCAGGAGGAAATGTAGAAGCAACTCATTCTAACGTTGCAGGAGTTCATACTAATCATGGTAATCATGCAAGTCATGCGAGCCACGGAAGCCACGGAAGCCACGGAAGCCACGGAAGCCACGGAAGCCACAATAGCTGGTAATTAATAGTTATAATTAAAATGGATGTGATAAATAATAGAAACCCAAAGAACAGATTTAATATCAGTTTGAAGTATTCATTTTTTATTTTAGCAATACTGATTATTATTATTTTAGCAGGATGGGGAGGGATAACATTTTTAACGAAAGAAGTTTCCTGCGGTGACGGGGTTTGTAGTAAAAGCGAAGACATAGATAGTTGTCCTGGAGATTGTAAAGTTCTTCAAAGAGAAGATATAGAAAAAGAATTTATTCTTTGTAAAGAGGAAGCGGAGAAATTATGTTCGGCTATTGTTAATAGGGATGCATCTTATTGTAATTCTATAAATTTTGAAACTATGATGAACAGCTGTTTAACAAAGACAGTATTTATGTTTGATATTTTTGAGAATAAAAATAAAGATTCTTGTTTAAAAGTTAAAGAAATGGATGAAAATGAATGTGCAAATATAATTGATTCTATTGAATTAGAGAATATGGATGGGTGCCAAGGTGATTTATGCAAAGATGTCTTTAGGTTATATTTAGCTAGTTCGCAAGGGGATATTAGTCTGTGTGAAGAGATAATTGATGAAAATACAAAAAATGACTGCAAGCTTTATTTGACTTCTAATATGGATTATTGTGATTATAGTTATTGTAGTGATAATTACAATATTTATATGAGGGAGCAAAGTGATGATTTGAGCTATTGTGACGAGGTGATAAATTCTGCAGGAAAGCAAGCGTGTTTGGAGTATGAGAAAGCTTAATAATCTAAAAATTTTCTTTTTGAGTAATGAAGAAAGCTCTAATAAGGACAGGTTATAGTTGTAATAATAATTGTATATTTTGTCATCTTGGATGTGGAGAAAAAAGCGATTTAACCGCAGGAGAAATTAAAATTAAAATTCTTTTTTGTAAAAAACAAGGATATAATTTTATTGTGTTGACAGGAGGTGAGCCAACAATAAGAAAAGATATCGTAGATATAGCAAAGTTTGTAAAACAAAACAAAATGGATTTTGGAGTTATTACTAATGGAAGAATGTTTTCTTATGATTCTTTTGTAAAAAAGTTAGTTCAAAATAATTTAAAATATGTTTATGTGTCTCTTTTGGGAAGTACAGAAGGAACACATAATGAAATAATAAATTCTGATGGATTTAAACAAACAACAAGGGGGATAAGGAATCTTGCTAAATGTAGCACAATTGAATTAAAAGTAAATGTAAGTGTGCTTTCTAAAAATATTGATGATTTGAAAAATATAGTTGATCTTGCAAAAAAAATTGGAGTAAAAAAACTTAAGTTTTCGTCTACTGATTATAAAGGGAATGTTCTTAAAAATATTAAAATGGTTCCGAAGTTGTCGTTAACAATAGAGAAAATAAAAGAATCTGTGGATTATGCTATCGAAAAGGGCGTACAGCCATATGTAAGTGATTTACCATTATGTCTTATCGATAAATATGAAAAATATGTGGATAATTTGGAGACAAACAATATAGAAGTTATGAGCGAAGTTTTTGAAGAGGAACTATTCCCTATAGATAGTGATGATAAAACAAAATCTTCTAGTTGTGTAGGATGTGTGAGATATAAAAGATGTAAGGGGATAGATAGGGAATATTTAAAGAGAAATGGAGATGAAGAGATGGTGCAAGCGAGAAAAGTAGGAAATTCAGTTCTTTATGTGTTGAAAGAGAAATTGGAAAAAGTTGATTGTAAAAATATTCCGAAAGATGCATATACAATTTTAGTTGAAAATAAAATTTATGTATCAAATTCTGATAATTTTAGTGAAGATCAAATTAATTTATTAAAAGATAAGGAACAGGTATATCTTGTAAGTGGAGATTATACTAAACATAATTTATTAAGATTAACAAAACTTAAACAAAACTTAAAATGTAATAAATGTAATATTCAAAACAATTGTTCACGTATGTTTGTAATTCAAGGTGATGAACCATTTAAAAAATATTTAGATTCTGTAGAAAATGAATTGAGAAATTTAAAAGGAAAAGTATTAGATGTAGGCTGTGGAGATATATATTTTAAAGAAGTTTTCTCTATGCTTATTGAAAAGAATGTTATAAATTATTTGGGAATAGACCAGGAGAAAATACAAAATACAAAATACAAAATAATAAATTCTAAATTTGAAGATTATGAATTTCAAACGGAACTTTTTGATAATATGCTTCTTTTGGGCAGCTATAATCATATTCTAAATACAGATTTGCTTTTAAGGAAGATTAAAAGGCATTTGAAAAAAAATGGATTGTTGATAATCAGTGATAGTGAGCCTTATATAATATTGAGAGAGGGAGAATCAAATGAATCAAAAAAAGAGTTTGAACATTATAGAAATGCATATTCAGGAGAGGTTGTGAAAAAATTAAAGGCATTGAATTTTGATATAGTGAAAGAAATACCTGTTGTTAAAGATAGTTGTAATCAGTGGTTGATTGTCGCAAAAAATTTAGAGGATAAAGATGAATAGAAAAAAAATATTATTTATAAATCCAAATTTGTTACTCAGTAAAAAATTTATTGACTATCCCTATTCTATTAATTTGAATATGTTACAAGCTGTGGCCCTTCTTAAAAAGGAAGGATATTTTGTAGATGTTATTGATGCCTTTTCTCAAAAAGATAGTGATATAATAGAAAAAGAAGATTGTCTTTTTTTGGGTTCGAAAATTAAGATGAATGAGATTATTAAATCGAAGAATTTTGATATAGCAATTATTCTTAATAGTCCCTTTTTGAAACTTTTTTCTTCAAAAGAAAATAAAGAAATTCAGGAATTAATGAATAGTATAAAATCTAAAAAAAATAAACCCAAAATTATTCTTGCCGATTGTTATATGGGAGGGATGCATTATGTAAATTATAAGTCGGAAAAGATATTGGAAAAATATCCTTTAGTCGATAAAATTTGTAAATTTGAATGCGACTCAAAATTAATATCAATTTTACAAGAGGAAAATATTAAGGAAAAGCCAAATGAATTTTGTAATGATTTAAATGCACTGCCATTTCCTGATTATGATTCTATTTCTCTTAAAAACTATATTGCTTTTTTGAAAAAAATTTCAGAAAAAAATTTCTCCGATTTTTTTAAAATGGATGAGGAAGCAATGCCGGTATTCACATCCAGAGGCTGTATATATAATTGCATATTTTGCATAAGTAGATTAAATAATCGAGGCTATAGGCAATACTCTTTGGAATATCTAAAAAAGCATCTTCTATTGCTTAAACATAAATATAACATAAAAAAAATAATTATAATGGATGAATTGGCAAATCCAACAAAAAAAAGATTAGAAGACATCTTAAAATTATTAGATGGGTTAAAGTTAAATTATGAATTCCCCAATGGTTTACGGGCAGATAATATTTCTAAAACTGCCTTATCTATGATTAAAGATAAGGTTTCTTTGCTATCTGTATCTGCTGAATCTGGAAGTCAAAATACCATTGACAATATAATTGGGAAAAAATTAGACCTAGAAAAAATAAAACAACTTGCAGAATATTGTACCCAAAAAAAAATTCCGTTAGCAATTCATTTTATGATTGGGTTGCCAGGAGAAGATTATAAAGATATAAATCAAACAATTGATTTTGCAGTAAAATTATTTAATGAATATGGCGTTATGCCTCTTCTTCAATTAGCAACCCCAATACCAGGTACTGACTTTTTTTACAAATTAAAATTAAGTAAATCTCAAGAACAAGATATATTGGACAATTATGTCAAATATTTTTCAAAAGGAAACAAATTTTCTAAAATACCTGCTAAAGATTTGGATATTTTTATGGAAAATTTCAATATAATAATGAAAGTAAAAAAAGAAAAGAAAGTTATAATAAACACAACTTATGCCTGCAATAATAATTGTATATTTTGTGCAGTAGGGACATGGAGAGATAGAAAGCCCTCAATAAAATTACAAAAATTAGAATTAAAAAAAGCTTACATGGAAGGAAAAAGAATGGTAGATTTTGATGGTGGAGAACCTACCTTAAGCAAGAATCTTTTTTACTTAATTAAATATTCTAAAAATTTAGGATTCAATAATATTAATTTAATTACAAATGGAAGAATGTTATCAATAAGAAAAAATGTAGAAATGATTGTGAAAAATGGAATCACATCAATATTGTTTTCCTTGCATGGACCGAATAAAGAAATCCATGAACAAATAACAAGAACAGAAAATAGTTTTAATCAAACAATCGTTGGGATTAAAAACATATTAAAAATAAATAAACATATTAAAAATCCAGTAAATGTTGAGATAAATATCACTCTAACAAATAAGAATATACTTTACTTAAATAATTTTTTTGAAATGGTAGAAAAGATGAAAATTAAAAAAGTAAATATTCAATTCATTACTCCATTCGGTTTTGCTCAGAAAAAAGACTTACCTAAAAAAGAAGATGTATTAAAAATTTTACCAGAAATATTGGATAAGTATTCAGAAAAAATTAATATAAAGATAATAAATTTACCTTATTGTTACCTTAAGGGATATGAAAAATATTTGATTCAAGATGTGCTAAA
>Ga0075115_10000809_pt1 | contig 15532 bp, 10 predicted proteins | sample AntAceMetag02UKH_FD_69785 | JGI IMG/M metagenome (GOLD analysis project Ga0075115, IMG submission 69785) | Saline lake microbial communities from Ace Lake, Antarctica - Antarctic Ace Lake Metagenome 02UKH | ecosystem: Environmental > Aquatic > Non-marine Saline and Alkaline > Saline | place... | reverse complement strand
CTTTCTGACAATAAAAGGAAATATTTTACTAAAAATATTATGTTTCAAAAAATCTACTCCGTTCTTTTAATCTTTAGGTCCCGGTTTTAATTCTATTAAAATTTTTTCCTGAAGTAAAAGCATTTTTTCATCGCTATTATTTGTTTCATGATCCATTCCGATTAAATGTAATATACCATGTATGAGAAGCCTATTTAATTCTTCTTCAAATGCAACTTTAAAATATTTAGTATTTCTTTTCAATGTATCAATGGATATTATAATATCACCAAGAAATTTAGATTGAATTTCTGTTGAAAACTCATTAATTTCATCATTCTGACAAAAGGAGAGAATATCTGTGGAGCCGTCTTTATCCCGATACATTTTATTTAATTTAGAAATAGAAGCATCTCCCGTTAAAACTATTGAGATTTCTTTATCTTCTAAATCCAGATAATCTAACACTAATTTAACATAATCCAATGAGAATTCATCAGGTGGAAATTCCAGACCAGTCTCTTTCTCAACAATAATATCTACAGTATTCAAGATTTTTTACCTTCGGATAATTCAGGATATTCAATTCGAGTATGATATCGACCTGATAGTATTACGATAAATCTCTTTTTTATCTCTTCAAGTTCTGAAAGCGAAAGATGACAATTCATCAGCTGCTTATTATTGATTTTATCCATAATAATTTTCCAAACAAGTTTTTCAATTTTAGGAGTTGTCGGTTGTTTTATTGTTCTGGATGCGGCATCAACACTATCAGCAAGCATTACTACAGCAGCTTCTCTAGTCATTGGTAGTTTTCCGTTATAAGAAAAATCTTCCGGAGAAATTTTGGTATTTTTCTCATTTTTATTCATTGCTTCTATATAAAAATAGCTTATCAGGTCACTTCCATGATGTTGTGCAAGAATATCAATAACTTCTTGGGGTAGGCCAATTTCTTTTGCTTTTTCTATACCAACTTTTACATGAGATTTAATCACAGCCGCTGACAAGCTGGGTTTTAACTCATCATGCTTATTATCGCCAGTTTGATTTTCTATGAAATATTCAGGCTGATCGATTTTTCCAATATCATGATAGTAAGCACCTACCCTTGCCAGAAGGCTATTTGCACCAATAGCTTCACAAGCAGACTCGGCTAGATCGGCAACAGCTACAGAGTGACTGTACGTACCTCTAGCAACAACAGCCATTCTTTTCAAAATTTTAGTATTCATGGTAGTTAGTTCAAGAAGTCTGAAATCTGTAGGTAAATTAAAAACAGTCTCTATTACCGGTAAAAGCATAACAAAAAGGATACTTGAAATAAGTGCATTTAATGCAATTATTATGAAATAGGTATAAAATTCTTCAAAACTGTAATCGCCTAAAAGACCTAATATAATGAGTATTATCAATCCTGAAGCAACTAGGTAGGTGAATGATTTTATCATATCAATGCGCTTTTTAGCATGGGTAATTATGACTGTTCCAGTCAGGCCAAGTGAAAGGAGAAAGAGAAAAGAGCTGAAATCTCCCAATGGTATAATAAAAGTTAGTAGTGCTATATATGCTGAAACCAAGTACCCGGTTTGTTTTCCGGCAACAACAGTAAGCATCATGGTTATAAAAGCTATTGGAATAAAAAAAGCAAAAAAGGAAATATTACGTGTAAAAAGAACACTGGTAATACCTGTAAACAGAATATAATACAGGATGATACCAGATAAAGATATATAGAGAAATTGTCTGTAACGATAGTTGGAAGGCAAAAAATAAATAAGTATATATAACATTATAATTGCTAAAACAGCCGAATATACAATATCGCCTATTTTTTCCCCTGATGTTTGCGCTAACTTGTTTCGTTGAAGAATCTGTAATTTCTCAATTGCTTCCTGAGTTACAATATAATCTTTTATAATTATATATTCGCCGGCATCGATGGTACTAATAATGGGTTCTATTGAGTTACTGGCAAAGGTTATTGCCTGTAAAGTACCTAATTTATCATAAATCATATTTGGTTTAATAATTGGCTGTATAAGTTCTGCAGCAAATTTTCTGAGGTTTATCTCATCATCACCAGCACCTTTAATCGTCCATATTGCCAATATTTCCTGAATCCCGGAATTAGCAATAAGGGAATCCAACTTTTCTATACGAACCAATTCTCTGTTATATTCATCATTCATGAACTTGATTTCTACTTCATTAACTTTAAAGGATTCAGCTTCCTGAAGCTCGAAATCTGAGAACACACCACCCTCTAAAACAGATTTTAGTTTTTGCTCTGCAAAATTTATCAGCCTGATTTTATCCTGCATGGAAAAAGTTTGAAAATTTGAGTCTATATCAAATAAATCAAGATCTGCTTTTGAAAAAAGGCTAAAAACAGATTCTGGAAGATTCTCAATCTCGTTACCAATAAGAGAGGTTTTTAAGTGATCAAAAAGAGATAGAATTTTGAGTGTTTCTTCCAGGGATAAAGTGAATTTCGGTTTTATATTTTGCACTGCAATCTGTCTTGCCATTTCTGTAGCTTCAAAATCAATATATTGGATCCTGGTTTTTGCAATTACATTTTTATCAGCAATTTCCCCCTCGGTAAAACCAAGTGCCTGCTGTTGAAGCTGACCGGCTAAATTTTGTGAAAGGATTAATGGAATGATGAATCCTGCAGCAATAAGAATCAATACAAGCAAAGTGACAATAATTTTATCACGAAAACTTAATTTTTTAGGATTTAATTTAAATATCTTTTTCATATGCATCCACAATCTTTCTGACTAGTCTGCTCCTTATAACATCCTTAGACTTAAATGTTATAAATGCTATATCATCTATACTATGCAGGATTCTTGCTGCGTGAACAAGACCCGACTTTCCTGCAGAAGGTAAATCTATTTGAGTAATATCTCCTGTAATAACTGCTTCTGAATTTTCACCAATTCTTGTTAAAAACATTTGCATCTGTTCTCTGGTTGTATTCTGAGCTTCATCTAGAATAATGAATGCATTTTGTAAGCTTCTGCCTCTCATATAAGCAAGTGGGGCAACTTCAATCACACCATTTTCTTCCATTTTTTTTATTGTATGCATAGGTATCATAGTTTCCAGTGCATCATAAAGCGGCCGTAAATATGGGCTGATTTTTTGTGACAAATCTCCCGGTAGAAATCCAAGGTTTTCTCCTGCTTCAACTACAGGGCGAGTTAAAATGAGTTTTTTCCTCTTATTTTGACTTAAATCATGTACTGCTTTTGCTATAGCAAGAAATGTCTTGCCTGTTCCGGCTGGACCAATTCCAAAAACCAGCTGCTTTGAGAACATTGCCTCAATATACGTCAACTGATTCCTGCTTTTCGGATAAATAGATTTACTGCCAGCTTGAATATGAATATTTTTAGGGTCTGATGTTATAAATTCTTCAGATTCTTTCTGTGCCTGAAGAAGTAGTCGTACCTGCAGGGGATCTATATCCCTCTCCTGTTTGGCCAACTCCTTTAAAATATCAATTATTCTCGTAAATGATGAGGTTAACTCTATCTCAGAATCATGTTTGATAGTAATTGTATTTCCTCTAAGGAAAATTTTAATACCTAACCCTTCACTAAGTTCTTTAATATTTTCATCATTTGGTCCGCAAATTTTTTTTAAACTATCTGAATCCTCAAAAACTACAGTCACTATTGCTCCTGTTTTATTATAAACTACTGTATCCCAGTGATAGTATCATGCTCTATTGAAGCAGATATGTCAATTTCCGGCACTGCTTTCCATGATATATATATTGATGCCAAGGGACTCCATTCATATTCATTCTCTGTATTTAGTGCAATTTTTCCAGAGTAATCAAAATTCAAATTCCAATCTTTCATATAATGAGTTATATGCATCTCTATTTCACTCAAATTAAAGTTTGAATCATATCGGTCATCTATATTAAAAAAGTTAAAAGATGTTATGAGATCTTCAAAAAAATACAAAATTCCATTTAAACTTCCATCTAAATAATGGTGTGTAGCACTATTTCTTGATTTTGAAACTATGCTAATATCGAGAAATTCCTCAATTCTTATGTTTAATTTAAAACTTACTGATAATAGATTATCTGATGGGTTTTGAAAGTTATAATTCCAATTTGCAATAAAATCAGTTGATAAAATAATTCTGTTTTTCCAAAACAAAAGTTCTGTTAAAGTTTGATATGAATTTATCTTAATTTTAGCAGGAATAATTTCGCCGTTACCGCCTGCGGATGATTCATCAAAAATAAAAAAAAGTTCCGCAAATGTTCCACCAACATCAATCCTGCTTATGCCCTGTTCCAGCACATTACTGCCAAAATCAAAGAATAATTTTTGACTTAATCTAATTGTATCTGAAAATCTATATAAAAAATTGGGTTGAAGCGTTAATGGAATAAATATATTTTGCGGGAGAGAGAGTTCTGAATAATCATATCCGGCTATGAGAGATCCTGAAAAGGGGACACCTGCTGATGAGTATGAAAACCGAAAAGTTAAAGGATCGTACTGCCAAACACTTGAATCATTTTCAAATAATAAAGAGGTAGAAAAGGAAGCGTTAATATCTCCGATTTTTGTTTCAAATTTTGGATTGATTCGTGGATTATCAGGAGAAAGTGACATAGATACAGTAAGAGTGCTGGAAAGTACTGATATTGGTAGAGAAGCAGAAATAGTGTGCTGAAGAATATTGTCAACATTCCATACGAAAGTTGATAACTTATAATCTGTATCTGTATAGTTATAGGTTAATAATCTGGTTTTTAAAATATAGGATATACCATATGCTGGTATACTGGCCTTTAGCTCATTATTTAATACAAACTTGGTTCTTGCTCTATCCTGATCAATATATGAACTCCAATTGAGAATACTATCTGAAATTTTATTATGCTGCTGAATATAACCCGATGGTTTAACAACATTCCTGATTGATATGATATTTTCGAAAAAACTTCCTGAAAATAAAAGATTAGTATCTAATCTGTTTATGATCTTTTGATACTGAGGTTCTCCATCATCATAAATAATGTCAATATTACCTGAATTTATAATACTATATGATAATTGATAGTGAAAAAACTCATCAATTATTTTTTCATTATCTGCCAATAGAGGTATAATTTTATCTGATAAAGTTATCGGAGAAATAATTCCTGGTAAATTTGTTAAGATATTTGTACTTTGCTCTTTAATTACTGTATCTTGGGTAAATGCAAAAAGATATCCGGATAACCCTGATAAAGAAGGCTCATAATGATTCGAATCCGTATTTATAGCTTGTGAATTTTCACTGCTTAAAAGCACACTATCTTTTATCAATGTACCATTTACTAAATCTCCTGATATTTTTGCACTATGTGTCAGTAAACTAATTGATGAAATTTCATACGTATAAGGTTGAGTTATATCCCATCTTATCTGAGAAGAAATATTTGATATATCTAATTGTTCAATTATTGGTTTTAAATTAGCAAATTCAGGATTAATAGAACCTTTAAGATTCCATACAAAGCGATCTATATTTGAAGCAGAAGGGAATTGTGCGGTTCCTGTTAAATCTCCAAGTTCAAATTGAGTTTTCCGCTGCATATAGTCTTTTAACACCTGCTCATCAGAATAGAATGGGAGTGATATGCTAAATGTAAATCCTGAAGTGTCAATATTTATATCCGGTTCAATGAGAAAACGAAACACCGGATTAATCGAGTCAGGATTTACAGCGACCAATGTTTTAACATTAATGCTCTGTAATAAGGAAATATCATTAAGTTTTATATCAAGACCTAAAGAAATACCAACTTGTTCATATACATCAATGTTAACAGCAAGATATGATTCAGTTTCCTTTGCCCAATCAAGTAATTCACTTTCAGGGGAATACATTTCAAGGATTGTTCCCTGAATACCCTCTACAATACTCTTTGTTTGCTCTTGTCTCTGTAAAAAAGTAGTAAAACTAGTGGCTGATGCAGATTCTTTTTCGGTAAGTGATCCAAATATCATAGTTGTTGTATTTAAAAAAGCACCTCTATCTACTGAAAAACCGAAAGAGGGATTAAAGAAGAAATCTACTCCAGGATAAAAGAAAAAAGGAAGATAAAAAACAGGAACCCTACCCAAATAGAGGAATGCCTGGTCTGCAAACCAATCTCCTTCCTTAAGGATGCTGATAGATCCTGCATGGATACTGAAATGTGGATCTTCATAATCAGAGCTTATTATCCCATTATCTAATATTAAAATTCCTTCACTACTCTTATAGACTGAATCACCGGTTAAAGAAAACATAATATTTTCGCCGCTACTATTTTCTCTGCTGTTTACAATTTCCAGATTACTTATAATACCATCCCAGCTATCAACAGATAATGAAAACTTACTGCAGTTAAAGCTATCTAATTCTTCACCGGATTCTCTATTTATTCTTATAAAATTAACTGAACCAGAAGCGGTTATAATATTAATACTGTTATTCAGTACTATTTTCTGAGCATAAATAGTGTAGACACTTTCATTTTGTATCTCTTCTATTTCAATAATTACATCTCCTGACAACACTAAAATGGTTCCATACGTATTGATAAGAGACAAATTATCAGCTGAGACAATCGTGACCGAATCAGTTTGAATAATTTCATTTGTAACTTCAGGTTCTTCAATACTGTAAAATGCATAGAGCATTTTTTGCAGTTGTTTTGACGATCCAGATTCAGGTAGGCCTAATCGTTGTACCCATGCCAACAAGCTGCTTTCTGTTGCGGTTTCTATATCTAGTTCATATCCTCGCAATTCAAGTGGACTAAATTCGCCTTTTTGTGATGATTCTGAAAGATCTTCAGCAGCCAATGATCCGAAAATGAGTATTAAAAAAAGAATTACAATTAAAAAGTTTCTCATATTAATTATTCAGGATATTTTTAAGGAATTGCCCGGTATAAGACCTGGAACAAACAGCCACCTGTTCCGGTGTTCCTGAAACAATGACTTCTCCTCCTTTATCACCCCCTTCCGGACCTAAATCAATGATATAATCAGCCGTTTTAATAACATCCAGATTATGTTCTATCATCAGAACAGTATTTCCTGCTTTTATCAGTTTTTGGAGCACTTCAATCAATTTTTTAACATCAGCAAAATGCAAACCTGTTGTGGGCTCATCTAGAATATAGAGGGTTTTACCCGTACTTCGTTTTGAAAGCTCAAGACTTAATTTTACCCTTTGTGCCTCTCCACCAGATAATGTTAGTGCTGATTGACCAAGTTTTATATATTCTAAACCAACTGATACCAGTGTGTCGAGTTTTCTCTTTATAGAAGGAACCGCAGAAAAGAATTCCGCAGCCTCCTCTACACTCATATGTAAGACATCATGAATATTTTTACCCTTATACCGAACATTGAGGGTCTCATTATTAAACCGTTTTCCACCGCAGACGTCACAGGTAACATATACATCAGGTAAAAAATGCATCTCGATTTTCAATGTCCCGTCACCATGACAATGTTCACATCGACCGCCTTTAACATTAAAGGAGAAGCGTCCTGCTTTATATCCTCTCGCTTTTGACTCAGGAATATTTGCATACAATTCACGAATAGGAGTAAACATACCAACATAGGTTGCCGGATTGGATCTTGGGGTTCGGCCTATAGCACTTTGATCAATATTTATTACTTTATCAATATTTTCAAATCCAAAAATTTCATCAAATGCTTCATTCGGAATTTCCCGTGTCCCGCCAAGTATCTTTGCTTTTAAAGTTGGGTATAGGATCTCATTAAGTATTGTTGATTTTCCGGAACCTGAAACACCGGTAATAACCGTCATAGTACCTAGTGGAAATTCCAGGGAAATATTCTTTAAATTATTCCTTCTTGCTTCGGTGATTTTAATAAAATTACCATTCCCTTTACGTCTCTCTTCTGGTATATCAATTTTCAATGCCCCGGAAAGGTATTTTCCTGTTATACTATTCGGATTTTTCTGTACCATATCAGGAGTGCCGGCAGCTGTTACATAACCTCCATGAATACCTGCTCCTGGACCAAGGTCAATAAGAAAATCAGCATCTCTCAGCATTGCTTCATCGTGCTCAACGACTATAAGAGTATTCCCCAGATCCCGAAGATCTTTTAAGGTTTGTATTAATCTGTTATTATCTCTTTGATGCAGACCTATAGAGGGTTCATCAAGCACATACAATACACCAGTAAGAGAAGATCCTATTTGCGTAGCAAGGCGGATTCGCTGAGCTTCACCACCAGAGAGGGTACCTGCGGCTCTTTCAAGTGTGAGATAATCCAAGCCTACGTTTATAAGAAAAGAGAGTCTTGAAACTATCTCTTTTAGGATCTGCCGGCTTATTTTTGTATCTGTCTCATTCAGATTAAGTGTTTGAAAGAAATGCATAGCCTGCTTAATAGACATTTTTGAAGATTTCACGATATTCAGATTGTTAACGAGAACTGAAGTACTCTCTTTTCTCAGACGTGAACCACCGCAGGTATCGCAATGTTTACTAGCCATAAAGGATTCAAGCCATTTCCGAATTCCATGGGAATTTGTCTCATAAAATCTTCTTTTTAAGTCATTAATTATTCCAGAGAATTTTTTATCAAATTTATAGGTTCCATTATTTTTTTCGTTCGTATAAACCATATGAATCTTTTCATCAGTTCCATAGAGAATTTTATGAACCAACTCTTCAGAAAGTTCATTAAAAGGGGTATCTAAAGAAAAATTAAAGTGTTCAGATAATGATGTAAATTGACTTCGATTCCAGGCAGCTTCCGGATTTGCTGTTGAAATTGCACCTTCATTAAAAGATTTTGACATGTCAGGAATAATTCTCTTAGGGTCAAATTCAGTTTTAATACCTAGCCCATGGCAGTCAGGACATGCTCCATATGGATTGTTAAATGAAAATAAACGCGGCTGAAGTTCAGGGATATTTATACCACAATCTGTACATGAATTTTTTTCAGAAAATAACGTAACAGATTGATTTGACAAATCAAGAATAGAGACCAGACCATCTGTTATTGATAATGCTGTTTCCATTGAATCTGCCAAACGTTTTCGATTCTCTAAATTTAGAATTATTCTATCTACAATAATTTCAATATCATGTTTTTTCTTTTTATTAAGTTCTATTTCTTCTTCTGTCTCTTTTACCACACCATTAATACGAATACGAGCAAATCCAGCTTGTCTGGCATCCTCAATTACTTTCTTATGTTCTCCCTTTTTTCCCCGAACCACAGGTGCCATAAGCATGAGTCTTGTTCCCTCAGGAAGTTCATATATCTGTTCAATGATTTGATCAATAGATTGTTCGTGAATTTCTTTACCACATACAGGGCAATGAGGTTTCCCAATTCTTGCCCAGAGTAATCTATAGTAATCATAGATCTCAGTAACTGTTCCAACCGTTGATCTTGGATTCTTATGCGTCGTTTTCTGTTCGATGGCAATTGCAGGAGATAATCCTTCGATATAGTCAACATCAGGTTTCTCCACTCTACCGAGAAATTGACGAGCATATGCCGAAAGAGATTCAACATATCTTCTCTGTCCCTCTGCAAAAATAGTATCAAAAGCAAGAGAGGATTTACCTGAACCACTTATTCCGGAAACAACAATCAATTGATCCCGATCAAATTCAATATCAATGTTTTTTAAGTTATGTTCTCTGGCACCTCTAATTATTAGTTTTTTCATTGATTACCTTCTGCAGTTCGTCCTTGAATTCCAGTTTGCACTTTGGAATTGTTGTTTTCCTTACAATTTCACCTTTCCTGAAAATAAATACTTCTTTACCTATACCCGTTATCCCCATATCAGCATGAGAGGCTTCACCTGGCCCATTTACCGCACAGCCCATTACTGCTATTGATATATTCTGAGTGATAGTTTGAAAATAATCCTGCATTTCAGTTACAAACCAATGCGTATCAAAACCTGCTCTTCCGCATTTTGGACAGGAAATTAGCTGAATTCCTGATTCCTGAAGATTCAGCATTTTCAGTATTTCTTTTCCAGCATATATCTCATCTCGTAATGGACCTGTTATAGATACACGTATTGTATCGCCAATTCCTTCATTTAGAAGTCTTCCGAGAGTAAAAGCGCTTCTCGCAACAGAGGGAATAACCGGACCAGCCTCTGTTACGCCAAGGTGAAGCGGATAGTTAAAGTTTTGAGAAAATTGTTTATTTACATTATAAGTGGTTTCATGATCAGAATCTTTTAATGAAACAATTATATTTTCAAAAGATTCTGAAAGAAATAAATTAATATAATCTTCAACAAGTAAAATCATTGCTTCAGATCTGTTTCTTTTATTTCTCAGCTTTAATGGTAATGACCCGCCATTTAACCCAATTCTTATCGCACAGTTTCTATCAGCAGCAGCATGAATTATTTCGCGGACTTTCCAGTCTGCTCCAATATTTCCCGGATTAATCCGAATTTTATGTACGCCGGCCTCGATAGATTTTAAAGCTAGTTTATAATCAAAATGTATATCTGCAACAATAGGCATTGGAGACACAGGAACCAGTTTTCCAAGTATTTCTATATCAGCCTCTGATTGTGCAGAGAAACGAATGATATTACATCCTAATCTATGTAAAGCAGTAATTTCTTCCAATAAAGCTTTATTATAAGTCCGTATAGGTCTATCCCACATGGTTTGAATTGAGATAGAATTACCGGAACCAATTGGTACTTTCCCAACCATTACTTTTTTTGTTATTTTTCTTTCCATTTATAAAATATACCACAAACAAGAAAAAGGTTGTATTCTTTTCCATGTCTATGCAAAATCACTGACTTGTACTCTATGAGTATGCATTCAGTGATAATAGCAGGAATACCATAACAAATAGTGCTACAGTTTCAACAATACCAATTACTATAAGATAGTTAGCAGTACCTTTTCCTGTTTCACCAAGAGCATCAGCAGCCCCTGCAGCGGCTTTTCCCTGCATTGCAGCAGAAGCTCCAATAGCTAATCCTCCAAATACTCCTGCACCCAATCTAACCAAAGAAGGAGCTGCTACAGCATTGTTAATAAACTGCATAAGCAAAAAACCATAAATAGTCTGAGTTAAAGCTACTCCTGAAAAAGCAACCAACATGAATGGTGCTGTTTTATTATTAGCATAACACTTCTTCCAAACGCCGACTGATGCAGAAGCTGCAGTACCGGTACCTAAAGCTGATCCAAACGCTGCAAGGCATAATGCAGCTGCCGGACCTAAAAATCCAATATCCATAAATCACTCCTTAGCATATATTAAGCAGTTCAATTAATTATTAAACTGTTTAAGTTCTATCATAAAAATCAGAAAAATAACTGCTTTTATACTCATCGAGAGGGCTGTAAGCAGTTCCTGACCACTCCATCCCCATTTGTCCTGAGAATTCAAGCATATTTAGCCGTACACCATGAACAATAACTGATAACAGACCCATTGCAATATTCAAACCATGGCCAATAAATAGTATTAATATAGCTCCAACAATCGCAAACCCACCTGGAAAACTTGAAGCTATACTATTAAAGCTTGATGCAATAGCAACAGAAGACATCCCAACAGCAAATAGTCTTATATACGAAATAATATTTGAAAATGCACTTATTGAATCCAGAAATGTGGTAAACAATCCTGCGAAACCTTTTAGTAAACCAATCATGAAATTTTGGGATTTACTTTGCTCTCCAAAAATAACTATAACAACCAAACCGCTAATTATTGCGTAGATACCCCATGATGGGAAAATCTTATTTAAAACCAGATTTAGTGTTAATGTATACAAACCGATTAACATTGTTAACCAACCCAATTGAGCAATTGATTTCAATTCCGGCATTTGTCTGATGAAATTGATAACACAAGCCAGACTTAATTGAATAATACCTAAGATAAAGCAGATGTACATCACAGATTCAGCCGCGTTTTGAGAGGTGATATCAAATAATTCCGGGAATGAGGATATTTCGGGTATAACAAATTGTCTAAAAAAAGGCAGATTAACAAGTGTACTGCTTCCAAACCAGGTTCCTGTAACGGCTCCCCAAAGAATTGTACTTACACTTAATACATAGAGTAATCTAACCAGTTCACCTGCTTTTTTTGTTTTTATATTAAGAGCACCAGCACCAGCCAGAAAAATTACACCATACCCTGCATCTCCAATAATCATTGCACAAAAAACAGCAAAGAACATGAGAAAAAACATACTGACGTCATATTCCCTGTAGCCCGGAACAGTTCCCAATAAGTTAAATACGGGTTGAATCATACGAACCAGCCAATTGTTTTTAAGTTTTGTAGGTACATTATCCTCATTTGCAGGAGTTTCAATAAGAAGTCCCCAGGAATTCTCTACAGCAGTATCTCTGAAAGATGCAACAGAAACTTCAGGAATATACCCTGTCACCCATGATACCGGTCCATCACATCCCATATTTTCCTGAACAGTTTTTAACTGGTGTTCTGAATCTATAATACTCTTTATATCTTTATAAACATATAAATTAATATTCTCATCTGTAAGAACGGCGTCAATTTGTTTTATGCGTTCATTAGTAAGTAAAATTTCTTGCTGAATATCATTAAGACTCATTCCATTATGTTTAAGTACTGTAACATAATCCGGTAATTTATCCTCTTTAAGATCAATAAAAACAACATTTGCAAGCTTTTTTCCCTTATTGATGAATAAATAAGGGAAATCATCTCCCAATAGATCTATTGATTTAAGAGGTATTTCAACAGGAAGTAATCTAACACCGGAATCCTGTAAATATTTTAGATCTTCAGGTTGAAAATTTCCCCATGATGAGAGTTTTTCAACTAAAGTGTTCAGTTCCTGTATATAATCTTTCTTTTCACCTTTTTCTATTAATAGAGTATCAAGTCCGCGACAATGTGAAATGACATCATGTAAAGAATCACCTCTTTTCTTAAATTCATTTTCGGAATTTACTGATGGCTTATTTTTTTTGCCGGATTCCAGTTCAATTGCTGAAACCACTCTGGTAAATAGTGCTAAAAGCTGTTCATCACGTTCAATTCCTTCAGATCGCTTAGTGCTGGATTCAGAAATATGTAAAACACCTGCTTTTCTTAAAATAGAGAGAGAAGGTTTTAGTTCATTGTTTTTAACTAAAACAGAAACTTTTTTCATTTTCTCTATCATATTACGATACCTTATCCAGTTTGTTTTTTGCTATTTTCCCTCTAACTACCGCTGCAGTCTGTTGATCTCCCAAGTATATACGAATTTTACGTATTTGCTCTTTCGTTTCAGGAATTTTAACTTTTTCAAATAAGTTAACACGTTGTGCAGTAATACGTAGTTCATGATCCAGCAGCTCGATCTGCCGTTCCAGAATTCCAACTTCTGCATCCATTTCAGCAATATTCTTCAAAGCATCTATTGCTGCGTCTATCCATAATGGAGTTTTTATAAGATTATAAGGAATATCCCTGAATTTCAGACCATCGTAAACAGGAATATTTACTCCAGCTATATTGCCTTGATGACGATTAATTTCATCAACAACAATTAGATTTTCAAGTTTTTCATTTTTCCCAAGCAATGAGTTTTCACCAAATACATCAATCCAGGAAAATACTTGTTGATAATGGTTTTCTTTCTTTAGGCGAAGTTCTTTTGCCTTTTTTGAAACACTTCTGATTACCATTTGTAACTGCTGCTTTTTTAAAAGTAAAGTAGGAAGATAACGAGTATATCTCTTTAACTGATCTTTTTGTTTTTTTAACTCATTTTTAGTTAATTTTACTGTAGGCATTATTTATCCTCTTTATTTAAACCCGGCCAGTACTTCATAACTAAATCTGTCTTTAATCCTGTTTCTTCAGGAGCAAAACATTCAGACAATATCTGCCAACCTAAATCAAGTGCTTGTTCCAATGGTATGTTTACTGATAAATCCATCATTCCAATTTCAAATTTTTCACCAAATTTAAGGAGTTTATCATCCCAATCCGACATTTGAAATCCCATTGATTTTTTCTCAAGCGATTCCTTAAAAGAGGAATATAATTTAATCATTCCATCCATTAATGAACGGTGATCATCTCGTGTAGATTTGTTTACCTGCTGTTTCAACCTCGAAAGAGATCCAAAAGGTTCAATTCTTCCGTTTTTAAGATAATATTGTCCTTCTGTAATATAACCTGTGTTATCTGGTACGGGGTGCGTAACATCATCTCCCGGCATTGTGGTAACTGCAAGTATAGTTACAGAACCAGAACCCTCAAAATCTACAGCTTTCTCATATCTTGAAGCAAGTGAACTGTATAAATCTCCTGGATATCCACGATTCGAAGGAACCTGATCCATAGTGATTGCAATCTCTTTAAGAGAATCTGCAAAGTTAGTCATATCGGAGAGAAGTACCAATACTTTTTTTCCCTGAAGTGCAAACTGTTCTGCTACTGCAAGAGAAATATCAGGTACCAAAAGACATTCAACTGTAGGATCTGAAGCTGTATGAACAAAAAAGATTGCCCTATTCATTGCTCCGCTTAATTCAAGCTCTTCCTTAAAATAGAGGTAATCATCGTACTTTAATCCCATTCCGCCCAAAATAATTAAATCAACCTCAGCCTGCATGGCAATTCTTGCCATGAGTTCGTTATACGGCTCACCTGAAACTGAGAAAATAGGGAGTTTCTGTGATTCAACAAGAGTGTTGAAAACATCAATCATGGGAATACCGGTTCTGATCATATTCTTGGGAACAATTCTCTTTGCCGGGTTTACAGAAGGTCCTCCGATCTCAATTAGGTTCTCATCAAGTACCGGTCCCAAGTCCCTTGGATTACCACTTCCGTCAAAAATTCTTCCCATAAGGTTGTCAGTGAAAGAAATTTTCATGGGACGATCCAGGAAACGTACTTCATCACCAGTTGATATACCACGCCCACCGGCAAAAACCTGAAGCGAGACAATATCACCTTTTAGTCGAATAATATTTGCGAGTGAGGAACTCTTCCTGGATGTAACCATAGCAAGATCCCCGTTTTTAACTCCATCAGCGCGAACTGTAATAACATTTCCCGAGATAGATTCAATTCTTGTATAAATTTTCTGCATACATAACCGCCTGTCACTCTTCTCAAATTAACAATTGAGGAAATTCTAAAAATTGTTTTAAGAATTTCCACCTATTAGTCTACTTTTCTATCAGTAATTTTGCCTTAACTTTAGTACTCAGAGATTCCTCAATCTGAGTAAACGCATCGGATCCCCATTCAGAACTATTCCAATCCAAAAATGTCTGTCTTAGCTGATGGAAAAAAGATCTTGCTTCCTGCTTGGTAGAGAGCGAAAACTTACCTTTAAGTATTTGATTAATCACATTAAATATGTATTTCTGACGGTCAATGGATACAGAACCGTCAATAGGATCAAATGAATCCTGTTGTAAATATACATTATCCAGAAATTCAGATTTCTGGAAAATAATATAGTCATC
>Ga0075115_10000802_pt1 | contig 15578 bp, 13 predicted proteins | sample AntAceMetag02UKH_FD_69785 | JGI IMG/M metagenome (GOLD analysis project Ga0075115, IMG submission 69785) | Saline lake microbial communities from Ace Lake, Antarctica - Antarctic Ace Lake Metagenome 02UKH | ecosystem: Environmental > Aquatic > Non-marine Saline and Alkaline > Saline | place... | reverse complement strand
CTTTTTTGGCAGCATCGTGCTCAATGGCGAATTCACCCTTGCGCACTAAGTCAGCAATATCCTGTTTCGGAACGATTGTCTTCCGACCGAAAGTTTTAAGCGGTATCTGTTTGGGACTAGAATTTCCGAACAGTTCTGTCTGTTCGGGCGCATCAGGCATGATGGGCACCTTACCCGTATTGACCGCAGAATCCAGGTAATGGATAAGGCTTTCCTGGCACATATAGTGAACAATGGTCCTGGGCGTATAGTAGGTCCCCTGGCCCTTTCGCAGGTTGTTCGGCAAGAGGTTTTCAAAGACCTTCCCTAGCATTTCAGGATCAACTGCCACCTCCTTTTCCAGTGGCTCGTCCTCGCATACTGTAAAGTTGTAAGTGTCGAAGGTGCCGAAAACCTTGGCGAAAAAATCGTTGCTGATGAGTATGTCCGTCTCCTGCCAGTTGTAGCCGTTTATTGGTTCAAAAAGTCCACCGTTCAGAAAAGGAATCTTTATGTCAAGCCGGGCGTAGTAGTCGTTTTCCCGCTCGTAAGCTAAAGCCTCGTAGAATAGAGGCTCGAGTATGTCATTGAAGAAATTTTCATAGCTGATGAAATGCTTATTAAAGAGCTTCTTAATGAAATTCTTTGACCCGTGTCCCCAGGATTTAAAATTCCCTCGTTCGTCCCGTCTAACTCCAAGCCACCCTTTCTTCTGCAGGAAGTAGAGAAATACTATCTGCCCCAGAAGCTTCTTGGCAAAATTGGCAGTGTCAATGGATTTTGCCTCAAATTCCTTACCGACCTTTGGGTCCTTTGCCGCAATGCCATCTATCTCCTCCGTGAGCGTTTCAAAGAGGCCCCGGTATTCCTGATAAAAACGGCTGGTAACGGCTTCTACACTGAATGTCTTTTCAAGATCGCCTATGGTGGGATTTTGGCGAATTTCCTCAAGAATTGGCAGAAGCTGCTCCTGAGCCGTGTGGTTCGGTTCATTTTTGCCCACAAGGAAGGAATAGCGCCTGGCAGGAGTGAGCTCTTCACGAACACGGACTGTGCCTGCCTCCGTGACCTCCTGCCTATACTCCATCCGCACAAAGGAAAACCGCCAGTCCTCCGAATTGTCTGCGTAATAGGCAACAAGAGCAGCGTCCTTTTCTCCCTTATTTTTCAAATACCAGGCCACAAAATTTCTTTGAGTAGTCCTTGCCCTTTCAAGAGCGGTTTCTCGGACAAGCTGAACTGTAAGCACGTCAAGTTCGTCGCCTGCCGGGTCATGATATTTGCCTAATCGTTTATACCGCCTGATATGGCCCTTAAATGAATCTGGAATAAATTTTCCATAACGGTCAAAGGTCTTGGAGCTATCGAGATCGTTAAGCAAATTGAGGACAAAACGCTGGAATCTGGCTTCATCAAAGGGATGGTCAAAGGTGTCTGATATGATATGAGCTGCGGCTTGTCTATCCATCACTCACTGCCTGTTCCTGCCAGAAATCCGGAAAGGATGACCTCACGTCTGGCGGGAAGAGCGGTTTTCCCTGATGGTTTAAATCCAAGGAGCGTATAGGGAATATGGTTCTTGAGAAGCCCCAGGACCTTGTGAGGATTGCTCTCCCTTTCAATGGCCCTTTTTATTTTCCTGGTGGTATTTTTGGGAATGACACCATGCGCATAGGCTGAAAGAGCCTGCCTGATATATTCCTCGTCTTCATCGGTAAAACCGGGATGGAGGCGGAATTCCTTGGCCTTTAGCCGCCTGATAACATAACTTTCATTGGATCTCCCGCCTTTGGAGCCGGCGAGTTCGGGTTCCTCGCCGGAAGTGACAAAATCAAATTGGGATTTGTTCTGATCCAGCATCGGATAATACTGGTCTGTGATTCTGCACCGCATAGTGTCTTCCTCACACAGGAACAGATCCACCGCATCAAAGAAGGTGACCTCCTCCGATCCATTGCCGTCCGTTATGAAGAATTTCTTGAGCTTTCCCTTCCTGAAAAAGGTGATCAGGCGGTCACCCTTGCCGCCAGCCACCATTCCTGAACGGGCCTTTCTGGGCAGCCGTTTAATTCTTTCAAAGAGTTTAGGCTGGTTGTCCCGGGTCTCCCGTATCAGTTGAAGATATTCCAGTTCAGAGCGTCCACTTTCTCCATCGTCACTTTCATAGGTCCTTTTATTGTTAAGGCGGTTATACAATGTATTACCGAAAATCCCGTGAGATGCCACGATTTCCTCTTCAGTGAGATACTTGGCATCCTCTCCCAAGGTGTCATGAAAGGCCTGGATTTTAGCCTTTATATTATCCTCAAGTCCGATTTGATCGTCTGACTGAGCCGTAGGGAAAAAATTGAAAATGTAAATGTGTCGGTGTTCTGTCCCCACGCGGTTCACACGCCCGACCCGTTGCAGGACCTTTGTCGGATTCCAGGGCAAGTCATAGTTTATGATGATATTTGAACGGTGCAGGTTGATTCCCTCCGAGAGCACATCCGTGCTTATCAGAATCCGAAGTTTATCACTCTGGGACTTGCAGTTTGGATCAAAGTTCTCCTTAATTAACTCCCTGGCCGTGGCTTTTGATTTGAACTGGCCGGAAACCAGACCCCCATGGCTGGAAAAGAACAGCACCTCATCAGGGGCATGCTTATTCAGTTTATGGTGCAAATATTCTCCGGTTTCCTTGGATTCAGTAAAGATGATTACTTTCTTGCCTGCCAGCTCTTGGTTGCTTTTCAGTTCCTCAACAAATTGTTCAAGTTTGGGGTCAGCGTCTACTCCTTTCCACAATTCTCTGATTTTTCCTAAGATTTCGAGATCATCTCTCAAATCTCGGTCGAGCTCAGACGTGAATTCACTTGATTCAAATTGCTGAATTTTTCCCTTTTCCAGGAGTTCCAGGATCCTTTCCTCGCTGTCTTCATTCAAAAGGTCATATACGTTAACTTTTTTACTGATGAGCACCTTTCCACCCGAAAGCATTTTGATAAATTTTTCATAAGATTCTACAAAACGGTCAAGGGTTTTCCTAAAAGCAAAGAAACTGCTTTCCAGGCGCTTCACCAGGATGCTTTTCATGAATCCGCCTACGTTCCGCTGGCTCTGCTGCTCAAAGTCCGAGAGTCTTTTTTTCAGATAGAGAAGCGGGGTATACCGGGCGTATTTGAGTTTCCTGAGGAGATCTATGGTGCGGTTGAATACGGCGTCAACCTCTTGGTCAAACTCATAAATGATTCGCCTGGGCTCTTCCACTTCAGGGAAAAACAGGCCCTGTTCCTTAATATCCTTGCTGAAGTAACTTACAATCTCCGATCTGGTCCGCCTGACCATGACGTATTTGAGTACCTTTTCCCGGATTTCTCTTGATCCCTCCTGGACGGCTTTTATATATTCAGGATCGGATTTCTTGAAATTCTTAAGCGGTTTCTCAAGGTTCTTAAAAAACTTCTCAAGGTTTGGAACGCCTGGAATAGTTGACTTCTTGGGAATCTGAAACAGTTTCAACTGGCTGAAAATATCCTGAAAAGTATTATTGAGCGGCGTGGCGGACACCAATATGACTTTCTTGCCGAAACAGATCTGGTGGAGTTTCTCAAAGCCGCCGGTATATTCATTCCTAAAGCGGTGCGCTTCATCTACAAAAATATAGTCATATTTTGCCGTTCCATCTTTGAGGATTTGATCCAGCTTGCCGAGAGATCCCACCTTGGCGGAAATGCCAAAGTCGAAAAAGGTCTCTTCCCAGTATTCCTTGAGTACCGGTGGACAGATGATAAGCTTGCCGCCGGGAAGTTGCTTGGCAAGAAGCGCTGAAATGAAAGTTTTCCCCAATCCCATCACGTCAGCGAGGAATACCCCGTTATAGGCGTCCAGAATTTTCTTCGCCGATACCACCGCCTGCTTTTGATACATAAAATTCAGAAAACCGAGCGGCATATTTATTTCAATTTCCTGATCCAGGTTAATGTCTTCCTTTAGATATTCATAGAGCATCTTGAGATAGAGGTCATACGGCGAGATTTCGTCATTGAGCCATGTCTTGTTTCGTATGGTTTCAACATAATCCTCTGAGATGTCTACAGCGTCTTTCCAGAGATTTTCAAACTGATTGAGAGCAAATTCGACATCTGCTCTGTTTTTGAGTTCAACATTGAATTCCCGGTGCGCCACCAGCCCGCTTTCCGAAAAATTGCTGGAGCCGGTGATCACCCTACCGTAGTCTAAAGCACCCTCTGGAAATCTGCTGATATAAACCTTGGCGTGGAGGTTTTTGCTCGGATAGGCCCGGAACTCCAGCTTTTTGCCGTTCCCTCCACGTGCGATATCTTCTTCTTTGTCCGAACAATCAGTTGTCAGAAACTCAATGAATTTCCCGATCCCGACTTCCGTGTCATATGAGTCCTCGGAGTTATCCATTTCGCGAATTGTATGCTCAGAAAAAAAACGCTTTGTTTTGCTATGAGATTCAAAATCGGCTTGCCTTTGGATTCCCGTTTCTTCAATGATCTCGTATGCTTTTGGGTCAATTTTGAGGCCGACAAGAATTCTGATCTTGTCAATATCTTCAAGGGCTTCATAAATCCACAGGAAACCGCTTGTGCGAAAATAGCCCACCAATACGTCGAAATATTGAACGTGTTTCAAGATAGTCTTAAAACGGTCCAGTAACGACGCACCAGGCTCATTGGTAAAAAAAGTCAGGTCACTGTTCATGGTCCCCCCAATTCGCAAACCTTGGAAGAAAAACTGCTACTATTCTATTATTTCGAATGCATTCATGATAATAAGTATTACCTTTTTCGAATTCGCCGTATAGTCATTTCAATATCTGCGTAATTTGCGTAATCTGCGGATTGTTTTATACAAGCTTTTTGAATTGAATTTTCAGTGTCTTTCCTTCATTAGTGGCTGCTTTGAAGGTCTTCTCAAGATGTCTCGGGTAAAGCTTTTTCCCATGATACCCAGCGGATCGGAGGGCCTTTTCCAGGCTGATTGATTTTTATTCAAATTCCATAAAGGAAATAAGTTTAATGGCGGCCTTGTCGCAAGGGCAAATATCTAATAATTGTGGTTATATTATCCCAAAAAGGTCTGAATGTGTGCCGGTTCGTGTTAGATAAACGGCTTTGCTATTGCCTTCCAGATTAGCAACCAATCAGGTTCAATATGACATTCCATATAACCTGAGTATTTGCCTTTTAAGGGATGAGGTTTGTGTTTTTTTCAAACATTTCTTCAACGGTATCTGCTGACTCAAGATTACGACTATTTTCAATGTTATCCATAGCATGTAGCGTTTCCTTGTTAGGCAGTCGCAAATCAAACGGGATACCCCTGTAATTAATAACCTGTTTCAAAAAAAGATTAACGGCCGAGGAAATATTTAATCCAAGGCCATTAAGAATGACCTCTGCGCCTTTTTTAACATCCTCAGTGGTTCTAACATTTACACTTGTGTTTTTAGCCATAATTTAGCCCCTTACCTTATAAATATGTAACATCTCAATAACTCAGGGTAAGATGTCTAGATTCCGGCTTTCGCCGGAATGACGGGCAGTTATATCCAAATGTCATTCCGGCGAAAGCCGGAATCTAGTGAATAGTCGCAAAATGTAATCTGCCTCAACTTATTGAAAAGTTACATAAATATTTGAATATTAAAAAAGCTGAACCTATATTTATTGCACAATGTATCGCAAAATTGATACATTGTCAATACAAATGTTAAATCGTTAATAACGGTTTGCTTTTTCAAAGCAAAACTGTCTTACAGTTTTTGGATCTGTGCGGTTAGCCGTTAGCGGTTAGTCATTAGCATTAAAAAGGAGTAGAGATGAGAGATTTTAGAGAATTTAAGGTATGGGAGGGAAGCTGGTCAAGCAGCTTCCCTCCCTCTATGCTATACGGTATCCTTCTTCATAGCAAAATACAGATCGCACTTGGTGTGGACTATCATTTTTCCACTATTGTTTCGTCGATCTTCATGCCAAAGTGTCTTCCAGCCTTTTCGACAGCAACAAGCACCTCATCCCCCTTTTTTAGATTGACTATCGAAATTGGTGATCCATTGGGTTTTGTGAGGCGGATGGTCTCCGCATTTTGGAGGATAGTCGATATCACACTTCCATCGACTTCCGCTTCTACCAGCATAAGAGGCCGCTTTTCTATTTTCAACCTTCCCACAACGGCCCTTGTAGCCTTTCCTTTAAAATCGACTACGAGGACATCATCTCCAGCCTTGAGATCAGACAGATATTTTGTCTTGCCGTCACTCACCCGGATGTATGCATGCACAGGACCGGCGTTTACACGAAAAGGGCGGGGAGCGACATATGGGTTTTCGATGCTTTCGGAATGTACTAAGAACAGGGCCGCACTGGAGTTCCCAACGAGCATACCTTCTCCCATATGCATTGACGTACAGGTATCCACGCAGACCCTGTCCCCCATATCGAGGGATCTGGCGCCCAAGATCTTTGCCGTAACCAGGGGAATTCTCTCTCCGGAACTCTTGACTTCGCGAATAATATTCTTTAGTTCATTTATGTCATTTGTCTTAACCAAGATACCATCCACGCCTTTTTCGAGTATGGAAAGAAAGTCTTTTGCCTCGTCCAGAGTTTTTGCCTCTGCGTATAGATTGCCTGTCTGCGCGATAAGGTTTTCCAGCGGTATAATCGTCCAATCAGTTGTCTTCACAATAACTTTTTTAGTCTTTGCGAGTTTTACGATCTCTTCTTCATCTTTGCCGCTCTTGATCTTATATTCGACTATATCCTGTCCAAGCTTCAGGTCTCCATCTTTGGCGATAGTGTGGATAATGCCGAGTTCTTTTACCTTGGCTGTATATTTTTCGGGAACCATAACCGCATCCGCTCCGCTTTCCAGGGCAGTTGTGATAAGATTTTTGTCCCATGGTACAGCGTTTACCCAGACTTCTTTCATTATGCTTCTCCTCTCAAATGATCGATGGCCTCGTCAACCGATGCATTTTGATGAATAATCAAATCAAAGGCCTGCACTATCTTCGCAGGATTCTTGTGCTGGAAGACATTCCTCCCGATAGAAACCCCTGCTCCGCCTACATCAATGGCGTCTTTTACCATGGTCAGAACGTCTCTGTCCGAGTCCATTTTCGGACCGCCCGCGATCACGACAGGGACCGGGCACCCTTCCACAACTTCTCTGAAGGTATCCGGATCGCCGGTATAATTAACCTTTACAATATCAGCGCCCAGTTCAGCCCCAAGCCTCGCCGCATGTTTCACCACATCTACGTTATGTTCATCTTTGATCTTTTCTCCTCTCGGATAGACCATGGCAAGCAACGGCATCCCCCACTCCATGGCAGACTCGGAAATCGCACCAAAATCCCGGAGCATATCACCTTCCATGTCGCTTCCTATATTTATATGAATAGATACTCCGTCAGCCCCCAGTTTTATGGCCTCTTCCACACTGCACACCAAAGTCTTTCTGTTAGGTTTTGCTGTAAGCGATGTGCTTGCAGAGAGATGTATGATCATCCCGACGTCTTTTCCACCTCCACGATGTCCTGCCCGCACGATACCTTTGTGGATCAGGATAGCATTGGCTCCGCCTGTCGCCACTTTGTCAATAGTAGTCTTCATATCAATCACACCTTCTATAGGCCCCACGCTTACGCCGTGATCCATAGGGACGACTATTGTCCTTCCTGTATTGCGGCTGATAATTCTTTCCAGCCTAATCTGTTTACCTATCATACCCTCTTCTCCTCAATATACCTTATGTTTTGAGGCAATTCTAAAACATCCTTTTTCTGACTAATCCCTGCCTGTGGTAGGCGGGTCTAAATCAGGTAATAAAAAATTGCCTTTTCGAGCGATCCAGAAAAGTAGGCCATCAAGTGACCTGCTTGGCCAAAAGATTACTTTACCGAAGGCTCAGGTGTCAAGAAGTGTCAAAAAACGCGAAAAACATCATCCTCGCAAAATGGAAGTTGAGGAAGTCAGTCAATTTCTGCTTATCGAAATCTTCAATGACAATCAAGTGTATGATCCGTATTACCTATTTGACATTCAACTGAAAATCATAAATTATTCTACAGCAATTTAATAACTTAGGAATTTCCATTATTCAGACAGGATGAACGGAATTGTGAGGTTGTATGGAGACATTGAATTGCCGGGGGCTTGACTGTCCCCAGCCGGTGCTAAAAACCAAGGATTTTATTGAAGCCAATACCCAGGCCCTGGCATTTACAGTGGTAGTTGACAATGCCGCCGCGGCCCAAAACGTCGTCCGTTTTGTCGAAAGCCAGGGCTTCAGTGCGTCTCTTGACCAAAATGACAATGACTTTGAGATCAAGGCTGAAAGGTCTGAGGAAACCACTAGCGAATCTGTCGGTAAGGAGCTGGCCAGATCGAGCGAGAAGACGCTGGTCCTGATTCCCAAGAATACCATGGGTTCGGGAGATGATATTCTGGGAGCAGGACTCATGCTCAATTTCTTAAATACGCTCAACGAGATGGGAGAGACTCTCTGGAGAGTGGTTTTCCTCAATGGCGGGATAAAACTGACGATTGAGGGGGCCAAGACCTTGCCTGCAATTCAGCAACTGGAGGCTCAGGGTGTAAGCATTCTTGTATGCGGCACCTGCCTTACACACTTCAATCTGCTGGATCAAAAAGGCGTGGGTGAGACCACGAACATGCTGGATATTGTGACAAGCATGCAGCTCGCGGACAAGGTGATCAGTGTGTGATGTCCTTTTGTGTATTATTGCCTGAAGAAATCATGCGGGCCAGAGTATTTGACAGGGTCACGAAATTTTCAATGCTCAAGACCTCTGCCCTGTAGCCCGGATCTATTCCGCAAACCTCCAGTGCATGAAGTATTTCATCCTGCGAAAAAGAGGGCAGTCCTTTAAGGGCGTTTATCAATTTCTTTCGTCTTTTCTGAAATGCCTGTCTGACAATATTCTTAAAAAATGCAAAGTCCATTGCAACTATGGCAGGCTCTCTGAATTCCATTTGTATCAGGGTCGACGTGACCTTTGGGCAAGGGCGGAAAAGGCCCGGCGGTATGTCCATTAATCTGGTGACATCGGCACAATATCCGGTAACCACTGATAATATGCCGTAAGCCTTGCTTCCCGGACGAGAGACAAGGCGCTTGGCCACCTCCTTCTGAAACATCAGGATAGCCCTGTTTATATGATTACGTTCTTCGATTAGCTTAAATACTATCTGGCTTGAAATATTATAGGGCAGGTTGCCTATTATTTTGAGAGGGCCTCCCATCTCTTCTGCAAGGCACTGGAAAGAGACCCTGAGGATGTCAGAATGACGCAATTCCACATTCCCGGGCAGAGGTCGCTTTTCGCGTATCCATTTGATCAGTCTCTCGTCTATTTCAAGGCCTATAACTCCGGATGCCTTTTTTGAAAGTTCCATGGTCATGGCCCCGAGCCCTGCACCCAGTTCTACTACTCGATCTCCGGGCTGTATGCCGGATAGTTCTACTATGGTCTCAATGGTGCCCTGGTGGACAAGAAAATTTTGGCCAAGGGAGCGTTTAGGCAGCGGAAAGCCGGGTTTATAGATATTAGTTATGGGACACCTTTTTGCCGGATTCGGGATCATTATGGTTGTTTTTTATAAGGCGATTCATTCGTTTTTTCTGACGACGTTTGTATAGATACAGTGCTGAGAAATAGGATGTTATTGCAAAGGGAAGAGAAAAGACTATGCCTCCGAGCAGTACTGATAGCATTGACCTGAAGCTGTTTATATATATCAATTTTACTGCCTCGAACATACCTACATCACGGGCTAAACCCATGAGGTACTTTACATGTTCCCAGGAAAGCGAGCTGCCGGTAAGGATAGCGCCTACTTTCCAGGATATATAATACTGCAATGGAATGGTAAGAGGATTGCTTACCAGAAAACTGACAACAAGTCCGGCCACAAGATGGCCCCTGCCGACAGCGCACAAAAAGATTATGAGGATAGTATGAAAGGGAATCGTGGGCGTGAGTCCAATAAAAGTCCCTATGGCAATACCTCGCGCGAGAACGAAAGGATCTCCTTTCAGCCTCACTAAACGAAGCCACTGATATTTCACTGTTCTCCCGGGAATGATCCCATTGTCTTTTTTTGCGGAGCGGAGAATATTTTTTACTTTGTTAGCAGGGACAAGCTCCCTCATATGTGTTTCCCCGGACCAATACATCCTGCTCAAATACTAAGTAATGGAAGCCTTGAGTAGACATCCGCGTCTTCCTTAGCCAGGATTCCGGCCTTTATCTGGTGATAACCTGCCAGTGCAACCATTGCGGCGTTGTCAGTACACAGTTCAGGGTATGGGAAATAGGCCTTGTAGCCAAGCTTTTGTGTTTCCTTGGCCATTCCGGCTCTAAGCCTGGAGTTGGTTGCAACCCCTCCTGTCACTGCTATCCTGCTTATATGATATTTTTTTGCAGCAGATAGAGTTTTTTTCACAAGTACGTCAACAACTGCCTCTTGAAACGAGGCACAGATATCCTGAACAGGTAACGGGCCCTGACCGGACAATTTCTTGACCGAGGTCAAAACAGAGGTCTTAAGACCACTGAAGCTGAAGTCAAGAGGTGTTTTCGGGAGCTTTGCCCTTGGATAAGAAAAGGCGCAGGGATCTCCTTTTTCAGCAAGTTGGCTGATTATAGGGCCTCCAGGATATTCAAGTCCAAGCATTTTTGCCACTTTATCAAAGGCCTCTCCTGCGGCATCATCCCTGGTCTGCCCCAGGAGCTCTACTGAGAGAAAATCATTAACCACATAGAGGTTTGTGTGGCCACCTGACACCACAAGGCCCACAAAGGGAAATGAGGGAGGGTGTTCGCACAGGAACACAGAAGAGAGGTGCGCGTGAAGGTGATTTACGCCTGTCAGGGGAATACCAAGGGCCATTGCCATGGCCTTGGCAAAGGACAGTCCCACAACCAGCGAACCCACTAGTCCCGGACCCTGGGTAACTGCTATGGCATCTATTGCAGACCTGTCCGTATTTGCATCCAAGAGTGCCTTTTCCACCACCCGGACTATATCTTCAAGGTGGTGTCTTGATGCCAATTCCGGAACGATTCCCCCATATTCCTTGTGAATGTGAACCTGAGAGGCCACCACATTGCTCATCAACTGTCTGCCATCCCTTAGGACCGCGGCTGCAGTTTCGTCACAGGACGTCTCTATGGCAAGGAGATTTTTGGGATTGAATTTGTCTGTAGTCATCAATAATCTAAAATAATAAGTGGCTCAATTGAACTTGACAGTAACATAACCACTATGGTATCGCTCTTCCGTTTACAGCCCCCGTAGCTCAGGGGATAGAGCACAGGATTCCTAATCCTGGTGTCGCATGTTCGAATCATGCCGGGGGCACCATTAAACATAAGGGTTTCGGGTTATGGCTTATTTCGTCTTTTTATTTGAAAGCTATTTTGTCCCCATCCTGTCCCCACTTTTCAGTATCAGTTGATCTTATGTCTGTCTTAACACAAAAAGTATTCAGGAGCTATTAACTGGTATCTGTCTGTCTGCAATAATTGCAAATATAAGCGCACGCTCATAATAACTATCGCCCTACAGATGTCGGCTCATTTCGTTTATTAGACAGAACAGGCCCCAGAGGTCAAGGCACTGGAACCGGCAGAGGCATGGGACAAGGGTGGTGGTGGATGCGGGAGTAACCGTTTTTAAAAGCAAGCTCTTATCTTTTTCAAGCCTCAGGTGACCTATCGCAGAAACAGCTTGTAAATTAATCGATGGATGGGCCGGTTATAAGGCGGATAAATCATTTTCAAGCTGTTAAACCGCGGCTTGAACACCACGCCCCTGGGATTGGAAAAGGTGATAAAGCCTTCACGGCCATGATACCGCCCCATGCCGGACGCGCCCACTCCACCGAAAGGCAGATCATCCTGAGCCGCATGGATCATGGTGTCGTTGAATAGAACGCCGCCGGAATGGGTCTGGTCCAGGATGTAATCCCTGTGTTGTCGGGTATGACCGAAATAATAAAGTGCCAGGGGCCGGGGATGGGCATTGACATAGGCCACAGCATCGGCCAGCGCATCATACGGCATCACCGGTAAAATGGGGCCGAAAATTTCTTCCTGCATAACACTCATGTCTTCGGTGACATCACGCAATACATACATCGGCATTTTCCGGGTATCGGCAAACGCCTCTCCGGCCGGGTTGATGATATCCACCCGGGCGCCTTTTGCTTTTGCATCCGCTATCAGTTGCTGCAAGCGCTCATGCCGGCGCGAATTGATAATCGACGTGTAATCGGCATTAGTTTCCATGGTCGGATACATCTTTACCATACAGCTTTGAAACGACGCCACAAACAGGTTCACGTGCGGCCGGGGGCAGAATACGTAATCCGGTGCAACGCACGTTTGTGCGGCATTAAAAGCCTTGCCGAATGCGATCCGTTCAGCCGCTTCAGCCACCGGGGTGTCCGGGCCGATGATGGCCGGGGATTTGCCCCCCAGTTCCAGGGTAACCGGGGTCAGGCTTTCGGCCGCCGTCCGCATGATATGGCGGCCCACAGCGGTTGACCCGGTAAACAGCAGGTGATTCCATGGTTTTGCGGAAAATGCCGCCGCCACGTCGGCACCTCCGGTAACAACAGCCACATGGTCCTGCTTGAACGTATCGGCGAGCATCTGCCGGACAATTCCGGCAGTTTTTGGGGTGTATTCGCTTATTTTGATCATGACACGGTTGCCGGCGGCCAGGGCCGCGGTCAGCGGGCTGACTGTCAAATACAGCGGATAGTTCCACGGCGCGATAACCCCCACTACCCCGAGCGGCTGATAGATGATCCGGGCCCAGCCTGGCTGGAACATCAGGCCCATGCGTCGCCGTTGGGGTTTCATCCAGCGGCGGACGCGTTTGACCGCATACCGGATGCCTTCGACCGAGGGAAAAAACTCGGCAAGCAGGGTTTCATCACGGGCCCGGCCGCCAAAATCTTCATCAATGGCCCGGACAATCTGGTCCTGATAGCGGATCATGGCGATTTTGAGCCTGTTTAAATAGGCAACTCGCTGTTGAGCATCCAGCATCGGTGCCTTATGGAAGGCCTCTTGCTGGGCCTGAAAAATCAGATCCATCTCGTCGATCAGCGGATCGACCGCGCGATTTTCTGTCACATGATGCGGTGATGCCGCTATAAACTCGGTCATGATGGTTCTCCTCCTTTTAACGTCATCCAGATATAGAATACACAAGTTTAGTGACTGGTAATAATTTTTCCTTGACACTTTATCAGTTTCTTCTTAAATTTTGAACTGAAAAACTATATTAGTTCAAAAAGTCATGACAAAGGTAAAAAAACCATGAAGCAGGAAAAGTTGGAGGCCATATTAACAACCGCAAAAAAGATATTCGCCCGATACGGTCTCAGGAAGACAAGCCTCGACGAGATTGCTCGCATGGCAAGAGTGGCCAAGGGTACCATCTATAACTATTTCGGGAGCAAAGATCGGGTTTATCTGGAAGTTCTCAGCCGGGAAGCAGATGAGATTCTAAAAAAAATATCATTGTCTGTGAGTAAGGAAATTTCACCGGAAGCGAAATTTGCTGCCTTTTTCCGCGCCAAATTCCAATATATGCGTCAGGCGATAAATATCCTTAACCTGGATCGGGAAGGAGTAGGGAAATATTTGCCTGCTGCCGATAGCATTCGAAACGATTTTTTTGAAAGAGAAGTCAATATCATCGAATCAATCTTGAGGGAAGGTATAGAAAAAAGGAGATTCCAGTTAAAAGATGCCTTCCTTTCCGCCAAATCCATTGGCTATGCATTGAGAGGGTTTGAACTTAACTGGTTAGTTCAAGAGAGCGAAGAAGAAATTGAACATTATCTTACTGAATTATTGGACCTCCTTTTTTCTGGGCTGGTGGTTAAGAAAAGTGTTGAGTGAGCAATCAGGACGCAATTTGGTAACTTTTCAATAAGTCCGGGCAAATCATATTTTGAGACTATCCACTAGATTCCGGCTTTCGCCGGAATGACAGGCCCTCACACCCAATCGTCATTCCGGCGAAAGCCGGAATCTAGACATCTTACCCTGAGTTATTGAGAAGTTACGCAATTTGCACCTAAACTACACGGATTAAGATTCACAAGATGAAGATTGATATTCTAAACATAATTTTTTCTTTTTCCTTCTTTTCCATTCTTGGATGGTTACTGGAGGTCTCCTATCGTTCTGTGCGTGACAAGCGGTTCGTCAACCCCGGTCTCTTGAAGGGACCATATCTCATCCTTTACGGCACGGGCGCCTTGTCACTCATGGGAGCGGTTTCCTTGTTACCGGAATACAACTGGGCCATTAAAGTACTCGCCTATTTTGTCATTACAACCGGACTTGAACTGAGTTCAGGACTTATTGCCCAATACTTTTTTCAGACCCGTCTTTGGGACTATTCGGATCAGCGGTTTAACTATAAAGGACATATCTGCCTTAAATTTTCTGTTTACTGGATATTACTGGCATTTGCTTTTGGATATCTCATATTGCCACCATATCAAGATATTCTCAACTGGCTTTCACCGGTTTTTAAAGGCCTCTTTGCGGGAATGACGGTTTCAATAATGTTGGTGGATTTTTTGACTGTTTCAATCAGGAGTTTTCTCAGCATGACGCCGGAAGAGAAAACCTTGACGGGGACACAATTCATAAACACGGCACGGCCGCTACTTGAAGATCCACGGGTTGCAAAACTTTCACAATGCAAACACCACAGGGATAAGACAAGGTTAGACCATGTAAAGGAAGTAGCATACATAAGCTTTCTCTGGGGTAAGCGGTTTTCCCTGGACTGTGAGGCGATTATCAGGGGCGCATTACTGCACGATCTTTTCTATTATGACTGGCTGCATGAAGGCCCAAGGCTGCACGCCTTCCGGCATCACAATATTGCCCTGAAAAACGCGCGTAAAATAACACATCTTTCCAAAAAAGAAGAGGATATTATCAAAAAACACATGTGGCCGCTCACCGTTATCCCACCGCGTTACATGGAGTCCTTGATCGTTTCTCTTGTGGATACATTTTGTTCTACAAGAGATTATGTGAGCGTGAAGAAACAAGGCAAAACCGCAAAGGCAGCCGCCATCTACGTTCGTTCGGAATTAAGAGACAAACAAAGATGAGAATAAATGCGGATAATGCCTATTTCGCTGGAATTGATATCGGCTCAACAACTGCCAAGGCAGTCATATTAGATGAGAACGGCCACATTATTTTTTCTCGCTACCGACGTCATCAGGCCAAAACCCTGGAAACCGCACGGGGCATCATGGAAGAGGCCATTGGGGACTTGGGCGACGTGGTGCTTGATCTGGCGGTTACCGGATCTGCGGGGATGGGCGTGGCCGAGACCTTCGGGCTGCCATTTGTCCAGGAAGTAGTGGCCTCAGCTCACTTTATAGAGGAATCTTTTCCTGAAGTCAGAACTTTTATTGAAATCGGCGGAGAAGACTCAAAGATCGTATTTTTCGACGAACATTTTCGTCCCGACATCCGGATGAACGGCAGTTGTGCAGGGGGAACCGGC
>Ga0075115_10000800_pt1 | contig 15603 bp, 34 predicted proteins | sample AntAceMetag02UKH_FD_69785 | JGI IMG/M metagenome (GOLD analysis project Ga0075115, IMG submission 69785) | Saline lake microbial communities from Ace Lake, Antarctica - Antarctic Ace Lake Metagenome 02UKH | ecosystem: Environmental > Aquatic > Non-marine Saline and Alkaline > Saline | place... | reverse complement strand
CTCTTAACCTAGCTTCCCCAGCATTTAGTGGTACTGGGTTTGTTACATCAAGTCAGGTAATTACAACCACTGACAATCAGACAATGCCAGCAGTAGATTCAGCAGCAGGTATGTGGTTCATTGCGGATGCTCTTACATCCTCACCCCCTGTACTTATTGCTAGTAATACGATTGTTGCAGGTGCCCAAGCAGTCTTAACATGTATTGGTGTACCCCCTGTAACGGATGGTGGAACATATAAGATTGTAGGCTGTTCACCATTGGCAACACATAGCCATGCCTCTACAGCAGCATTAGATGGTACACATAGTCATGCTAATACAGCAGCTTTCACTGGTACTGCTGGTGGAATGTCCGTAGTTAGTAGTGATGCTATTTCCCCGATGTTCAATGGCTTTTCCATTGGAGTAGATGCTGACCTTAATGTAAGTGGTGAAGACCTCTACTGGGTAGCAATTAAATAAGGAGAACAACAATGCCTAAACCATTCGAAGGAGTATCAGGTAGTTTCACTGGTAATGGGACAGCACAGACTATTACGTTGGGCTACAAGCCTGATCTTTTAATCTTGTTCAATATTACCGATGGGACACAACTGACTTTATTTATTGATGGTATGACCGATGATACGGCCATCAGTATGGTAAGTCTAATATCATTGATAGCAGCTAATGGGATTACTTTGAGTGCTACTGGATTCGATGTAGGTAGTGACAATTCAGTCAATCAGAATCTTAAAGTGTTCAAATACTTTGCTATTGGTGGCAACTAAGAATTAAGGAGAATTATTATGCCAAAGCCTTTTGAGTGTGTCTCAGGTACATACGAAGGAACAGCAGGGGCCCTTACGATAACACTAGGGTTCAAACCTGATTTACTTATTATTTTTAACGAAGAAGATGGAGATACATTAGGTATCTTTATTGATGGCATGACGGATGATACCGCATGTGTAGTCACTACAGCAGTGGCATTGGATGCCGCAGATGCCATTACATTGAGTGCTACAGGGTTCGCCCTTGGTACTGGTGCTGAATTGAATGCGAGTGGTAAGACATTCAAGTATGTGGCTATTGGTGGTAACTAATCAATAGTAACTAAATAGTAGATAAAACTATGCCCCCTTCCTTGATTGGTTGGGGGCATTTTTATTACTGTATTATTAGAGTATATTCATCTTCATCTAAGAATACTAGAAATTCTTTAGCATAGTTATATTGTGATATCCTACCTCCACAACTATCACATAAATAGTACCCTAACTTTTCAGAATCATAATCTTTTCTATTTACGTTTAACAGTGAATACTTAACCTGTAACTGCATCTCATCTTCTGTCTTCCTAGTATAATTATTTCTATCAAATAGAAACAATGCAGGTCTACTACATTCCATACATTTTAAGTATCCAATAGCTAATTCTTTATTGCCTACACTAATCATTGGTATACTCCTCTAGTAGTTTTCTATATATTATAAAAGTATTTAAAGCATCGTCTGTAGCATTGTGTTTAGTACCCCTAAACTGTAATCCCAATCTACACATAGACCTAGCTAATCCAGATTGATGCTTTAAACTATTAGCAAAACAACGAGATACAAATAATGTTTTAGCGTCTATCCAACGTCTACCAAATAAGAACTCTTCTTTATCTATGTTTAAGCTTACCCTTAAATCCTCAGAATCCCCTCCTCCCCAAGTAAGTGCATTCCTAAAACATTTATATTGAGCATGTAGTTCTTTAAGCTTATTGTATACTGTAAGCAGTGCTACCCCATCATTATCTATATTAGATTGTGTAATACCTGTAAGCTTAGTAATATAGTCACTTATAATCTCTTCTTGATATATGTACCAACTATCAGTATGTAATATATTACCACTAGCTAAGTTACCTATTGCTATACCTACTTGTATAATAGATTCTGTAGGTTGATTATACTCCATATCTAATGATAATATATTAATGTCTTTCATACAACCTCTTTCTTAATATAATGACAATAAGCAAGGGATATAGCATCACTAGCATCATCATAGTATTTAGCTTCTCCAACTATAAAGGTACACTTACTCTTACCACCCTTTAAGTCCATATACTGTACACCCATCTTATTCAATATACACTTAGCTACTTCTACCTTCTCTGCTCTACCACTACCTGTAACTATCTTCTTAAGACTAGAGGGGTAAATATCTTCTACTACAATAATCTCTGGGAACTCTTGTGATATTACTGCCTTAACATGTCCTCTAAGCTCTGCACATACAAACGTAGACTGATTCCTAAACCCCCCTACAAAGTATGCCTCTAATACTAACTTATCCACTGTATACTCATCACATAAACTTCTAACCTTATTAGCAATATACACATACTTAGCACTACGTCCTAATTTAGTAGATGGTCTGAACTGTCCAAAGGTAACTAACTTACCATCATCTGATAAAATACCATAACCCGTACTACTGGATGATATATCTAATCCTAGTATCATATATTATCCTCCCACTCTTTAAGTGCTGCACACGATTTATTGGTATCCCATATATAAATCTTCTGCTTTTCTTTTAAATCATCCATTCCCCGCCTTAAGCAGTCACATATATAATGCTTTACACACGGCAACAATTGATCATCACCTATAAAATCAGTCATTTTACCCCCAATTTAATGTGACCTTCTTTTACGAGAAAAATTATAGTTTTTGCTAAAGCGTTTGGTAAGCTGTTGTCTATCCATTCCTTGTCCTCATAATCTTTAAGTATAGTATAAACTTTATACCCCGTCACAGTTGGATGAAATCCAAATAGATCTCTTATTTTTTCAGGCAACACCTCCAACATCTCGACAACTGTGGGTGCGGCATAAGAATGTTTACAGCTACAAAGGTCTTTATCACCGCACGAAACTTGCCATTCGCCATGCCAATCATGCCAGTAATACAACCCCTCATGCTTCCACCCCAACCCTTTAAGCGCTTTGCACAACTCGATCGATGGAACTTCTTTGTTTAACATATTAATCTCCTATTTTACGGATGGTTGACGCAATGACTCTACATGCACTTGCTTCGTGTTCATCAAAGCTATCCTTTGCAAAATCTTCAGCCACCTTTGCACACTTTTCAATAGTCTCTTGTATGAAGTCTTTAATTTCTGATGGGCCTATTCCAATAAAGTTTTCTTCAATTGCTTCGGACCATTTATTATCAAACCTCTCCATCCAATCTTTTTGTTTGATAGGCATATATCTCCTTTAAAATAACAGCATAGAGCGTGGCTAGGATTTGACGAGATGCTGGGCCACTTGCAGTATACTCTCCCAGAATTTTGTCTGCATTAACTCATATAGTCACCTAGCATGATACCGCACAGTATGTTCACTAGGAAAACTGGCTGCTTGGCTCTGCCTAGTATTGCGTCTACCTATTCCGCCACACGCCCTAGCTGTTAAAGATCAAATGTCTTTTTAAATAGTTTATTAGAAGCAGTATGATATATTACAATACCCTCTGGACAATGGTACCTTGGTACTAGTATACTACCTTTATGTTTTAAAAGTGCCATTGTTTTTTCTACAACCTTATCCCCTAAATTGCCTATACCCACTACAGGTACACATACTACACCTTTTTCACCTAAAATAGCTTTAGATGCAATATTTAATTTCTGCCAATAATCAACATTAAATAGAGCAAAGTACCTTACATCCAGTCCATACCCTCTATTTATACCCCTACCAAACCATTCACCATAATGTCTACCAGGGCCTAAGTATCTAAGTGTCTCTTCATTTTCTTTTACCCATTCAGCAAACCCGTAGTTATCAGTCCTCTTACCTGGTACTAACCATCTATTACGACTACCAGCATATATTTTACCACTCTTAGTAATATATATTTGAGCATTAGTACCATCTATCTTTTCAGTAATTATACATTCTTTTTCAAGTCTAGGTATTTTAGCAAACTTCCTAAACTTAGGGAACATGCTCATTCTAATACTTAACAATAACTTCTTTAATTTGGGGTAGTACATCCTTTTAAACCTATTAGTATATCGTCTAATTTTCATCACTACCTCCCATACTTCTACAAGTATATTCCTTAATAATTAATACCTCCAATGTACGATCTCTATATGAATAACTATCGGTTATATTTAAGCATATTATTGGTTTAGTAGTACCCATTGCTAATAGCTCTTCTTTCTGCTTATGGTCCATACATACTATTTCATCGGCCCATTCCAATAATATCATATCTATAGGTATTAATGCATAATCAGAACACATACCCACAGCCCTAGTATTGTAGTTAAAAGGCCCCTTAGATAATACTACCGCTGCTGTAGGGCTTCTAAGTAGTCCTGCTGAACATACACACAATACCTTTTTAGCCTCCCCCTGATATGGGTTCTTACAGTTATGTAGTCTATTATTGGACATTATTCCCCTCCACATTCAATTTTTCTAAAATGTACTATATAGTTATTATTATATGCCACCCCTATTATTTGTTTTATATCCATAGTATTGTAGCACTCCATTAAGAAAAATGCTCGATCTTGTTTAGGGAAGCTTGTATCAATATCTAATATTTTTATTTTACCACAATGATGCCATTTACGATAAACATTGTACCTATAGCATTTACCTATTTCTACTTTTGATGTATCGGGCATACTGGAACTACATCCTAATAATAGTAATAATAGACTACATAACATTAATATTTTATCCATTGTTTTCCTCCATTAAATACACACTCCCACATGGTAGGCTACATACCTCCCAACTATCATAGAAAGGCCACTTAGATACTTTAGTCAATAATTCAATACCTTTCCAATTTTTAGCACATATGGCACACGTACCGTCTGATCTTGTTATAGCAATAATATTATCACTTTTAATAATACTCTTACAATCCTTTTTAATATGATCTTTTGCTGTAGACGGACGATTAGTCATTAGTTAATCTCACTTTCCTTTGTAGGCATTTCCAATAACGTACTTTTTAACTTAGATGTTTGGTTAACTAAATACTCCACTATTTCTACAAGTTCACTAAGTCTTACTCCATGACAATCTATATCTAAGTTATATCCATTCATTTGTGCCATAATATTACAAAGTATATCCTTTACTGATTCATCCATTACCATAATTTTATTTGTATTATTCATCAATCCCCCCATATGAATAGGTCTTTTCTAAAACTCCCTCAAAATCATCAAAGTTACCACCCATCCTTAAATACTCATCCCCACCATCAATATAAATACCATGTCCACCATTACTAGCATATTTGGGGAAACAACTACAACATTGCCAATCGTGTCTATGCTTAGACTCAATTACATCACCACAGTTTAAACATTTAGCTTTACTCATTATATACCCCCTATAACGCTCTACAATGCTCTGTAAGACACTTTAATTAGTTTAGGCTACCTTACCCCTACTTAGTAGGTATTAATGGCTTGTAGCCTATCTACAGCCCTTTACCCTTAGATACTCAATGTACTCCCAAGCTTTGACATGATTGTTAATAACATGTATTGTATTCTCTTTATCAATAGTACCACCTTGTACTAATACTTGTTCTAATATTGGTTCTGGTAAGCATTTACTCCTTAGTGGTGTATACTGTTTAGCACAACCAGTTAGTCCTATAATTATTAGGATTAGCGTAAAATATTTCATGTTATTTACTTATCCCCCAAATTAATACTATGGTAAAATCTAGTATTAATTTAGCTAAGGTGTAGTACATACATATAGTTTTAATATCCATTATTTAATACACTCCTTCTTAAACGGGTTATTACTTAGTATACAACTAGCTTGTTTATCTGTTAATGGTTTACTGGTCCTATCCCTTAGTTCACTACCTTCTTTAATTACTCTTACTACCTCTTCCCCTTGTCTTACCAGTTCTTCTATTACAGCTCTATTCATTTTAGCTTCGCAATCCTTCTTACCTTTGTTATAACATACTCCTGCTATAATGACTAAACTTAGTATGCATACTATTGGTATCCAGAACTTCTTAACCATTGATAATATAGCTATATAACTAATCATTATTTATTACCTTTCTTCTACATTGGTTTACTTATCTATTAATATACTTTACACACATTGGATTACGTATACAAGCATCTACCTTCTTATTTTCAAGAGCGTATTCATTGTATACTATAAATAATAGTATTGATACAATCCCTAATACTGCCATTGTTGTTATTATGAAATTCCTCATTTATCCCTCAAATTATTATATACTGTTTCAGCCAGTTTGTCATACAACTCTTTATCTTCTTTACACTTAGCTACCAATGACTTAATACCTTGACCTATCTTTTCTTCTCCCATAAATACCCAAGCACCACTCATAGTTACTAATCCTAATGCTTTAGCTGTATCTGCTAGTTCTTGGTATTTATCAAAACCTTTACCATATATTAGAGTAAACATTGCTTCTCTAAAGGGTGGGGCTTTCTTATTCTTCTTAACCTTGACATTAATCTTAGCACCTACTATTAAGTCACCTTCTTTAATCTTATCTCTACTACGAACATCTAATCTATATTTAGAGTAGAACTTTAAAGCATTACCACCACTAGTAGTTTCTGGTGATCCAAACATTACACCTATCTTCATTCTTATTTGGTTAATGAATATAAGTAATACACCATTCTTTTCTACAGCAGGTGATAACTTACGCATAGCTTGGCTCATCATCTTAGCTTGTTTACCCATATTACTATCTTGAAAGTCTCCTTCTAATACTGATCTAGGTACTAATGAATCTACGCTATCAACCACTATTGCTTTTACTTTACCTGATTCTACAAGCATTTCTACGATACCTAATGCTTCTTCTCCACAATCAGGTTGTTTAAACAATACTTTCTTAACATCTATACCATAAGCTTTAGCTAAGTCTTTATCTAAAGCATGTTCCATATCTATAAAAGCTACGTTATGTCCAAGCTTCTGAGCCTCAGCAAGTATAAATAATGCCATAGTAGTTTTACCACTAGATTCTGGTCCATATATTTCCATTATACTTCCAGTTGCTAATCCTCCATTACCTACTGCTAAATCTAAGGATATAAGTCCTGTAGGTATTATTTCTTTTGGTTTATAGTGTTCACCATCAAGATATGTAATACCTGCTTCTTCCTTAGTACCGTAGGCTTTATTAATACCTCTAATAACATCAGTAAGGTCATTTACATTTGTGGGTTCATTATCTGGCATAATTATCCCTCGTATTCATAGGTAGCTACCCATTCCATTATATCATTCTCAATTAGTGGATAAATAGTATCTGTTACATCATTATCATTTTCATCAAATACTTTACAATCATCCAATTCTACAGCATTTCTACTTATCCCCCTATTACCATCATAGTCATGTCCAAAGTCTTCGATGTACTTACATACAACTGCTTCAACGAAATACCATTTATGCCCTACTTCAATGTCTCTATATATATTCATTTAAACCTCTTTTCTCTTTCTTTAATCATCTCATCCGCCATTATACATGCAGCCTGTACTGCTTCTACCTCATTCCCACTGTCACAACTTGGAGTAACCACAAAACTACTTAAAGCCTGTGCAGCATAATAATCCCAGAGCGTCATGCCTTCTTGGTACCCATTCTCTGCTGCACAAGCAAATGCTGGTCCTCCATTTGATTTACTCATTTGATCCCCCAATTATCCCCTACCTTAATATCCATATCCATTAATATACCGTATTTGTCTTCAATAGATTGTACCACTATTTTATATTTTTTGTCAACTACCTGCTATCTGGTCCCCAATGTAGTTTAGTATGGCTACGGTATGCTTTAGCATACTCTCTTCGTTTTTGTATGTCCTTATTTGACACCTATTTCACTCCCCATGACATTCCAGTTTTTATTTCCATTTCCATATAGATACCATATTTATCTAATATACTCTTTTCCATATATTTATGTATTAGAGCTTTGATAGCTTCTACATCTTCTGGGAGACTTTCGATTAAAATCTCATCATGGACTAAGAGTAATAACTTAGCTTGATTCGGTAAGTTCGGTACGATATTTAACTGACTAAATCCTATTATGTCACTACCTGATCCTTGTACATAAGAATTAATAGCTTTATAGCTTTTATCATGTGGTATAAATATCTTTCTACCGAACCATGTAGTAATAAAGCCATTGTATTCTGCTTCTTCCTTTAGCTTCTCAGAAAATAATTTAAGTTTGGAGTAAGTCTTATTAAAGATTCTTTTATACTTTTTACACTCATCCAATGATATATCTATTTGGTGTTCTTTAGTCAATATATAGTGTAGACTTTTACTACCTTGTCCATAGATGGAAGCAAGGAATAGTTGTTTGCCTACCTGTCTTTCTTTGGGATAGCTAGTCTTTACCTGAGCTACTGTTACTGGTATGTCCATTAAGTCTTTAGCAATTTGACTATATACATCAACGCCTTCTTTAAATGCTTGAATAAGCCCTTCTTCGTTAGAATAAAAGGCTGCCAACCTAGCTTCAAGTTGTTTAGCATCTGCCACTGTGAATACCATATTGTTCCGAGGTATAAACAATCCTCTGATATCGCTTCCTTTGGGGACTTGTTGAAGGTTGGGTTCGGCACTTGATAAACGTCCAGTCCTCGTGGCCCATAGTCTAAAGTTGGTATGTAAAATATCATTAATCCTCAAATCATCCCATTTACATAGGAAGTCTTTATATATCTTACGTGTCTTTTTAAAATCTATTATTTGTCCTATAATCTTATCATGCTTATATCTATAAAGTAGCTTAGATGCTGTAGTATGCTTACCATTCCTATCTACAAGAGATATCCCTTTAAGCTTTAATAATTTAGTCATATGTATAGAACTATTAGGATTGAATACTATTACACTATCTCTTACCTTTTGTCTCCTATTCTCTAATGTTTCTTCTTTCTTTCCAGGCTTACATTTATCTATCTTATCTTGTTTTAAGTATTTAATTACTATTGCTAACGCTTCTTTATTATCCTCATGGAAAGTACCGGACCATTTATCTAACCTATTCTTATATTCAATTTTCATTTCTGATAGCTTATTAACATCTAACCGTATGCCATTACATTCTACATCTACTAATAATCTAGCTAATGGCATTAAGAGTTTAGTGTAGTAATTCCATAATCCATATTTTACTAATTTCTCTTTATAGTATTCAAAGAGATAGTAAGTTACCCTACAGTCCATTAAACAATGTTCCCTAATCTCTTCATATTCAGGATGTTCCTTATCCCAATCTATCTTCCAACTACACTTAATACCTAAGTCCCTAATAGCTAAATTATCTAAAGCTAAAGAATCTTTCAATTTACGTTCATTAAACTCATCCCTATATGATTGTTTTACATTCTCTGCAAACTGTACTAAACTAGCCATTAAAATAGTATCATGATCGTAGGGTATTTCAATACCTGCTTTTTTAGCTACCTTTACGTCGAAAGAACCATTGTGCATAATAGTCTCATAGCCCTCAAGATCAGGTAGCTCCTTACTAAAGCCTATTACCTTATCCTCTTTAGAATAAGACCCTATACCTACTATACCACACCTAGTCCAATCTAGGCCAGTAGTCTCTATGTCTATAGCCATATACTTAGTCATTAAATTTTTCCTTAGCATGTTCTTTAGCCCTTTTAAGCAATGATTCACCACAATCCCACTCTACAATATCTTCTTCAACTTCCCTTTCTTCGTACCCTACGGGTACCTTTCTAATTACTTTCTTTCTACCTACTACCGTTTTTGTACAGACATTAACCCTAAATTCTACGACCCTCAATACTATACCCCCAAAATCACGATCTAAATGTGCCATACTATCTACATATACCTTTTTACATTTACCCAACATTTTTGCAGCTTTAACAAAATCCTCCTTACCACTGACTCCAAATATCTCAAATATCTTAGATGCCTGTACAAATGTGGGATTATCTTCATAGAATTGTGCAATCTCTCTCAATGCATCAGCATATTCCTTATTATTCATTATATACCCCCCAAACGCTCTAGGATGTCCTGTATTGAACGATCACCCCCTAAATAGGGGTAATGTACCTAGTTACCTTATATAGCTATTGCAAATTGCCATGTGAGCCATGCTACGTACCATACATTGTGTCTATAATCATAACCTAGGTATGGTAGTATAGATACTACTGGTAATCCTATTCTATCTATCTTCATCTTTACCACACTTTCTAAGTAATTGGAATACTCGTTGTTTAGATATATTTAGGGATTTACCTATCTCTGGCATAGTGTATCCCTTTAATGTCTTAGTAACTATTAACTTCTCTTTGATATCTAAACTATCTAATTTACCTTTAACATAAATATTACCCTCTATATTATTAGAATGTCCCTTTTCTTCAATGTGTTCTGTAACACTTATTAGCTTCCAGGTAGATTGTTTAGATATGTAGTTGCATAGTTTCCACTTGACACCTAGGGATATGAGCTTTAATAGCTCTTGGAAGGGCTTAGAATGGTACTTTAAGATTGTTTCCCAAGCTCCTAAGTATGCTTCTGCTAATAGTTCTTCTTTGGTGTATAATGTACAGTTAGTACTATATCTTCTTCTCCAATAGTATAGTATCTTTTTAACTTCGGGTGTTGATATGTATTGTTCTATGTTCACTTCTTCCTCTTTCTAGTAGCTTTGGGGGCATGTTTACCTTTATGTAATATAACCTCTAACATTTCTAATACATGTTTATCCCATTTATAGAATATGTCTACATGGTGTCCATATACGTAATTAGATAAGAATTGGCCAAATCTTTGTTCTGGTACCTTTAACCAGGCCTCTTCGAGTAATTTACATATGGCTGGTATTCGTTTAGGATCATCATCCATATTGTAGTCCTCTCCCTTATTGTATCAAATTTTGATAGTTATATTGTGACTGTTCTAACATATTTTGATACTATTGCTCTTTATGTATTTATATCTAGTCCTGGTGTATAGCTTGATTGTATTACGTTCTTCTTTGATTTCTGATAAGCTTGGAATGAATCATATACTACTTGTAGGTTGGACTTATCTACTGGCATTATTGATAGGTTTACTTCAAATGCTGATTCTCCTAAGTCCTTTTCTAGTCGTTTGAGTACAAACTTAAAAAAGTCCATCATGTCTACCTTATTACCGAATGCTATCATATTTTCCTCCCTATTATGTTTTCAAGTCCTGTTACAATACTATGTTCTATATTTATTAAGTAATCTTTATTGTAATACCTATCACAAATCTCAAATATGGGTGCTAATAGTAAATGGCATATCTCATGCAATGCTGCAATGTCTAAATCCTTATTAGTGGGTTTTAGTTCCCATTTTCTAGCTAAGTATATTGTGGCTGTACGGCTTGAGGTATCGTATGATACACTGGCCTCTACGGTATTATTTTTAGTCCAGGCATAGCTTACACCATATTGTACGCATAGTAAATGTTTCCAATACTCACAACGATCTTTAAAGTATTGTAATGTCTTATTGTCTAGTTTATATTTCATTTGTTTCCCTTACTCTTAATAAGAGCATATAGAAGAAATATATAATTTGACATGTCACTGATTGTATCTTCAATACTTTCAGTCTTAACCATAGCATCGTGTTCAAGTAGCTCAGAAATTCTAGTAATCTTATCAATAATACGTACTAGTATTCCATATTCTGGTTTAACCTTAACGATTTTAGATGCTTTGAAATTTCTAAGTCTATCATTACCTCCTGAGTAATCATTACCTTTTCTTTCTAAAATACCTCTATTCTGTTCATTGAATAGATCAAATAGTTCTAATAGTTGTTCTTTAGATACCTCCTGGTATATATCCATTTATTTTCTCCCCCTCTTATTTACTAACTTTGCTTGTACTTTAGTATCAACCTTTTTACCGTATAATCTAGTCATAGCTTCTAACCACCATGCTTTATTATCTACTTTAAGTATGTGTGCATACTTTAGTAAGAATTGGGGATCATCATCTATTATGATATCTGGTTTATGGAGAAATAGGTCAAAATACTGGTCTAGTTTATTATCAGTACATGTCTTTTTAGCGTAGGGACCTCCAGTGTGGCTCCAACATACCATAAGGCTATACATACGCCTATATCGTTGTAATGCTGCTGCTACCCCAGGATATACTTTACCATCAGCATCTATTAGGGTAAGATCAACATCTATGTATATAGCTTGTACTGGCATTAAAATACCTCTTTCAATGTACTATCCAATTTATCTAATTTATTGCGTATTTCACATATTGCTGTATTGTATCCATCATCAAATGTTTCACCTATTAGTTCACTTAGTAATGTTAGTAGTTTGTATTGCTTAGTATGTGGGTAGCAATATATTAGGTTAATAGCGGGGTGTTTGAGGAGCATTTTATATTCTTGCTTCTCTAATTGTTTTATTTGCTTTTTAGTTAGTTTATAGGTCTTCATTTTCAAACTCCCATGAATCCTCAGTGGCTACTCCTGCCTCTATGTCGTTTAAATTACAAAATTCTTGATAATACTTATCAGCTAATTCTACCTGAGCTTGTCTATATTCTTTACTTTTATTACCACCAGAGGAATGTTCCATTAAGTGACAATCATTAGTACCTTTACCACTTACTACATAGTGACTACACATAGGTAATACTCTATGGTCATTCTTAGTTCTAGTCATTTTTATATCTACGTGGTGTGCTGTATTCTTACAGGGCTTATAAGTATACTTATCAAGGTATTCATTGTATATCTTCCTATTACCTCCAGATATATGTCCACATACCGTACATGGTAAGCTTTCTATGTAAGCTATATACTCTGGGTCTTTAATAGGCTGTATTTTCATATTGTTTGTCCTTAATGTATTTCCTTTTATTCAGATTTACCTATCTTTAATGTATAATAAGCTGTATTACAACGTACTATTTTCTTTACTAGTCCTTGTTCAAGTAACTTAGCTAGTTTTATTCTTGTAGCTGATTGGCTTAATCCTGCTTCTTTACTAATTTCTTTAATACTCCTATAGTCTTTGGGTACTTCTTTAGTGGTTTCTAAAAGGTCTTCCCAAGATACTTCTATCGTTTTAGGTTTCGTGACTTTATTTTTGCCGAGTACAGTTGTTTTGACCATGACCAACCTTCTTTCTCTGTTTTACCTACTATTAGGTTTACCATACCTATGTCTATATGGCCACTACACTTCTCATCACCATAGGGTGTACCGTATGCTTGGAAACATGGTAATACCATAGTGGTGCCAAATGCTGATTGGTGTAAATCATAGTAATGTACGTGAGCAAATACTGATAAATCTGCTGCTTTATCTCCTGATTGGTAAGCATTTAATATTTCCCACATATTGGCTCTACCTGCTGCTGTAGCCCTACCTGCTGGGTTATTGGATGAGCCTATAAAGTGCCTAGCTTGAAATCTAAACCAATTATTGATAATTAAGTTTAATTTACGTATATATGTGGCCTTTATATTACAATAATCATTAAGAGTATCAGCTATTCTTTGTTCACTAGATATTAGTCCTACGTGGTAAGCAGTACCACTCACTAAAAATACTTCTTTAGGTTTCCATAGTTTAATGAGTGCTACTACGTCCTTTTCTTGTTCTCTAAGATCAGCTTCGGATAGGCCTACACCACCTGACTTACGCTGATCCCCATCAGTAGCATCCCCATTAATAATTAACATATCAGGCTTACCATACATACTAATACATTCTTTAAACTTACTTAGTAATGCCTTTTGTGTATCATTCTTAGGGATTGCAGATAGTCCTGTCATACTACCTACGTGCCAATCTGCTGTTAATGCTATTGACTTAACACTCTGTTTACTTTTCTTACTCATAAATATATCCCTTCACTACATTGTTTAGAGTACTTATCATAGCCTTATTAAGCTCTTCTTCTTCTTTATCAAGCTGTTTCAATGTTTCAAGAGCAGTATAGGCCTTTTCTATTGCTTGTTCTATACCCTCCAAAAATATACTTTTCATTATTTACCCTCTACTATGTTAGTCCTATCTACTGCTAATGCATTGCCTCCTTCGGGCTTTGCAAAAGCTAACTCAAATGGTTCCATATCAGATATAGTGGATTCTATGTCTTTAAATGCTTTATGTTTAGGTTCTACGTTCTCAACTTTGTACTGGGTTTCAAACTTTTCACCTGTACGCGTAATTTGGAGTACTGCTGTTTTAAGATCACCACCACTATCTTTGATAGATGCAAAGGCATCAGAAAGAGCAAAATACAATCTTGAAGATTCTGATTCGATAAACTTAATTATAGGTTTATCAGTACCATCAATGGTAAGGAAATTAGCTTTAAACTGTACTACTTTTCTCATTCCTAATGCGCATCTTTCACATTTATCTTTACCTTCACATGTAAATACTTTATCTTTACCTACTTTATGTACCCATCTACTAGGTACATTGCCTAATATTACTCCTGATACTGGTTCACTGAAATCTACTCTGTTAGGGTCTTTCTTAAATGTTGGCTTATCGCCTAATCCTGTTACCTCTTCGAGTTTCATAGTGTTATCTCCTTTGTGTTGGTTATACCATAGTATGTAGTTATTTGTCAATTCTTCTAGTGGCCATTTATACTTAACTCCTAGTTCTTCTATGTCATGTATTCGTCCTTTTAATAGATCATTGAAGTACATACCTTTGAATGTTTCTATTAAGCCTAAGAAGTGTAAGAACATAAAATTATTATTCTTATACTTTAAATCTGTTATCTTACCACTTACCTTGTCTATATGTATAATACGTACTCTTTTAACATTAATACCTTCATGTCTTAAAGCCATCATATATGCTACTAAGCCCCATCCTTCTTCTTCGTGTATTCTTCTAGCAGTCTTATAGTCCCATAGTTCTATATCATCCCCTACTTGCATTAATACATCGAATCTACCTGCATACTTGTATATTGGGTGAGTACATTGTCTTTCTACTTCTAATATCTTTACTTCTCCTTCATTCATTGATATTAATGCAACTTTATCAATATATCTTTCTAATATATGTGAGTATCTTGCTTGTAGTTTGGGATTAATGTTAAACGGTTGTCCTAATATGTCTCTATTATACTTCTCTAGCACTGCATGTATATCGGTACCTATCTGACCTGCCTTTTTAAGTCTTTGGGCTGATTTCTCATCTTTCTTAAAGTCTTTATATCTATATGTTTTAGCAATACCTACAATGGTGGATACAGATATGTAAGGATATGCCTCAGAATCAGGTAAATACCATCTACGCTGTAATTCATCCTTCCATACCTTAGTAATCATATTATAATCCCCCCTAAGTAACTATCAACACTCTTAAGAGTTATACCATATTGTTTATAATACTGTCAAATACCCAAGGCATAGTCGGTATTTCTCGGATTTAGTAGAAATATTCCAAAAATATTGTACGCCATTTCGATCTATTATTGACATATTATTTATTCTTGGTATGCTACTTGCTATTG
>Ga0075115_10000799_pt1 | contig 15605 bp, 15 predicted proteins | sample AntAceMetag02UKH_FD_69785 | JGI IMG/M metagenome (GOLD analysis project Ga0075115, IMG submission 69785) | Saline lake microbial communities from Ace Lake, Antarctica - Antarctic Ace Lake Metagenome 02UKH | ecosystem: Environmental > Aquatic > Non-marine Saline and Alkaline > Saline | place... | reverse complement strand
ATTGGAGACGATAAATCAGCCGTCCCCGTGACTGTTGCTGCTGTTGCGGCGGTCAATGCTGTTACTCCGGTCTTTTTCTGGACCGCTAAATAATATTTTACATCTCTTTTTATCGCAGTATTTGTTATTACAACCGAGGACCCACCAGAAACCACGGCCACCTGGGCAGTATCATTCTTGTCCGTAACCGTCTTTACCTGAGCCTCAATGGTATCGATTCTGGAGAACCCAGAAGCCGCATCAAGGGTAATTGTCTGGGCCTCGGTCTGAATACAAGGCAAAATCGCCATGTCCTCGGTCCTCTGTGCCGTGAGACCTGAAGGGACGTTGATTGTCATCCCTGAAGATGTCTCGACCCTGAGTCCATCCCCCGTGATAATAGCCTTGCCCGAGTCGAATAATGAAATCCTCATGAGATTCCCGATGTTACGATAACAAAGTTCCCCGAGTCGTTTCATAACCTCGTCATTCTCGATCTTCTGACCGGAGACAAAATTCATGTATCGTATATCTCTCATTTAAAAACCATTCCCATTATGTAAAATTGATCTGGACAGTATATGATATTCCGGCTGCTATGATTGCATCCAAAAGATTCGTGACATTATAATAATCAGACGACAGGGTGTCCCATAGAATCACTTTGATTGAGAAATATGATGATTGATCCTCTTCTGCAATCGCTGGCAGTACAAAGACTGTCTCCCCGCCGAAGATAACTTCATCAGCTACATAGATGTCCGCATAGGAAAAATCAGCAAAGGCACTTTGCGTAACATTCCGTTGTATGACCGGCTCGACCGACGAGTAGGGCCTCAATGCGATAATCAGTGAAGCCCATGAAACCTTTGGCTGTAGCACTAAGTCAATGGTCCTCTGCACCCATGCGGAATCGGTTTCACTCTCGGCCCTCAATGATGCAAAAAACTCCTCAAGAGTATATTCCAGGAAATCGCCTTCAGCTAAATCCACTCTCATTTGAGTGATAAGGTCGATGGACAACCGCCTCAAATATTCTATTTGACTGGCAATTGCTCCGATATCAATATCCGTCGGTTTCGTGATCGTAGTCGGTATTGTCCCGTCCTGATCACAAATAAGACTCTTGTAGAGAGGGTCATCATCTATGTCGAATATAGCGGATAAATTATCATTTAATGTTGAAATAATGTTCATATCGAGGTCACTATTGCCATGGTCACTGTTATAACTCCCGTCGTTCCAGCTCCAGTTTTAGAAAATTCATTCTCGATAATTGTCACGTTATTCGCTGGACTCGTGACTCGAAAGTCATAACAGGCCGCATTCGCATTTTTTCCCACACGGACAACCTCACTCAAAACAACGTCCCCACCCAGGGGCCTCGTGTTTACATATTGCTCGATTGCAGTTTGAACATCCATCTGAATCTCAGTCAAGTCAACATTTACATTCTGTAGCCGATATGCCGTGATTGAAATCGAGGTATCCACAATCGTCGGTGCAATTATCGTGTATCCAATGCCCTCGGCATTCTTTCCAGGGTAATTTGCTAAATCGTTCGGGTCCCCGTAAAGAACCTTTTCAATGGAAGTAACCAAGGCCGCACTCAAGGCACCCGACCCATTATCAACTACAATAGCATTCGTGCCCCTGAAAGGATAACTGGTCCTCATCCCGACGGATCTGATCCCGCTAATCGCCCTAATTGCCGAAATAATGCCGTTTTTAGTCCCTGCATTCAGAGAGCTCACTGACTCTGAGAACCGGATCTTCCTTTCGTCGTCCGTTTCGGCAGTAGCACCACCCGAGAAGGCCCCGTCATTTATGACATGTTCTACCCCCGCAAGGACCGAGTTGATGTATCCCTTACCATTGACGGTATCAATGGCATTTATTGCAAGATTTCCGAGTAATCCTGTGGTCTGCACCTCGGAAAGTATCTGTACCCCTGATTCGCCTGCCGATAGTGTGCCGTCTGCCGTGGTAACGACCAGCATATCATCTACCGTGACCGAATACCCTGTCAGTATGGATACTGCTGTTGCCGTGGCTAACATGATGTCGAGTCCGTCCCCGTAGAGGTAATTGGTTGCCCCAACCGCCTCTTTGGCCGTGTATTGATACAATGTGTCGGAGCTGACATCACTGACCAGTGTTGCACTCCAATTCGTGAGAGCATCAATCTGTGTCACTATATCACTGGTTTGCGTATATGTCGCATAATCAAAAGAGAATGCATCCGTAGGGGCTCCCGTCACGGCTGCTGCAATCAATAGACTCGTAGATGTTATTTCGGCTGCTGTCCCCGCTCCCGTGTATTTCACCCATAACGCCGGTTTCCGGTAGGGCCTCATGTATCCTGTCGCTGACAGAGCATCCGTTTTCGTAAACCCGAACCCTTGATACAATGCAACCGGAATAGCCCGATAAATGGCCTCTTTATGGTCCATGGAAATAGTGGAAATTATACTCGAATTGGCATCAACAATCGACTTAATCTTTGAGCCTTCATTGAAATCCGTTATCCCCACGGCATCGGCAATGATTTGCAGCCTGTACATGTCCTTGAGTTGATCTGCGGTATATACGTCGAGAATCGTTGACATTATATATTAACCTCACGAGTTTCTTCAGTCCCAATAAAATAAACCTTTGATGACGTTGAAAGTTTTTCGCCGTCCCATTCCAGCTTGCTCATATCCATTTTTACAGATTCCACCCTGGGATCTGATTGTATTTGATTCACCAAGTCTGTCAAATATCTATTGATCTTGACCAGCAGGGGTGCATTGCTCTCATCAATTGCAATGGTTCCCCAATCAGGAGAAAAAACATTCAGGGACCCCTTGTTGTTTTCAATTCTGGTTTCAATGTTATCGAATGCATTATCTACACCCACCGTCTCAAGCACGTCGCCCGTTGACGATACTAATAGTTCATTATTTATTCCTGTTGCAATGTCGGTCCCGTACAAGAACTTTTCAATGTCCGTCTGATCTGACTCATAAACTAAATTGTCGTCGCTCCTCGTTATGGTGCCGAATTGCAGAGGTATCTTAATTTTTGTCCCTACCAGTGTGCCCTCGATAAAATCATTATCAAGGATGTTATTCAATTTCAGTATGCTTACAAATAATTCACTGTCCCCGAGCTCCCTCTGTGCAACGAGCCTTGAAGTGTCCCCGTCCATGACGGTATAATAGTAGAAAGTAATGTCGCTTGCGACCTTACTCTCGTCCCCCGTGTCGAATTGGTCCGTGGTTAGTTTGTAATCATCGGCATCTGAATAATACCGGACCTCATCCTGCTGGACTATTGATGCCAAAATTCCCACAATAAGTTTCGTCTGGATCTCGACCTTTTGAAGAGTGTTGTAGAATGACACCATGTCGGCACTCAGGACATCATCAAGGGTAAGGTCCCCCGTGGCATATAGCGCCTGCTGTGCAGCCGATAAGAATGTCGATGTGAAGAGTGACTGCAATGTAGCGACAGAGGCCAATATATCCGTTGCATATAAGGGCAAATTTGTAGAGGGAGTCTCTTTACCCGCCTGAATGCTCTCATTCTCGGTGTTTATATACTCAATCGTGTCTTCAACGGACACCGCCTCTGATATGAAATCAGAATTATACTGTATATCGGTCTGAACCGCCGTGAAAGACTCCGAAAAGTCAATATTCTGTAAATTGCTATTTATGGAATCGATCTCCTGGTTCACGGGGGCCCTGACAGCAGAGACCTGACTCTCCGCCTGCCTGTTGTCCGGCTCTGTCAATTCAAGGGATATCGTGTAATTGAGTGCAAAAAGTTTATCGTCAGACTGGCTCCCCGTAAATTTGTCCACTCTGCAATAGAAATGATCGTCCATATCATAATCATGGTAAATCAATTGTATCTCATCATACAACGCCCCGATTTTCCGACTGACTTTACCCGCGACCTTTGAGTACAACACGTCGATTTCGGGGCTGAAGCTCATGACATCTGTGGGTACCGTCATCCTGGCCTTTCTCGTCATCGTGTAATCTCGGTACCTGACGAGCATCCATCGCATCTTAAAGAACTCGTTCATGCCGTCGATGGTGTTCTCTAACTGAGAGGGGTCCGGAGCAATCGGGTTATCAGGGCTCCCAATTATCGGGAAATAAAGACTGCCTGAAAGATTAACCTGCTTCGTGGAATTACCAGCATCGTTATTATAGTTCCCTGAAAGTGTCGGGCTGGTCGAGGATCTTGTGCCCTCTGAAGTAGACTTCGACTTCGGAGGCATCATAAAGAATATTTCGGTTATCGTGGTCCTGTTCCGATCAACGAACTCAAAACTGTGGAGCCCTGTAAAAGCGACGGTTCCGTAAAGGTGTTTTATAAGTGTCGGAAGATTCATCTCGTTATTATACCCTTTAGATTCAAAACAATATTATGTGCAACCTATGCCTATTTGTCAATCAGTAATTTATGTGGCCAAAAGGAGTGCCCACTTTGCCTTTTCGGCTGCCAATAATGCTATCGTTGCTGGGCTCAATGCTACCGGAGCACCCACTGCACAATTTGTAGTTGTCAATCCTGAGACGACATCTATCAATGCATCGATAAGTGTTTTCATGGACTGAGCCGAATTTTTAACTTTAATCAGTGCCGCGACATCGACCTCGCCCCCGAGGGACGATTTCATGTTCACGTCGGCTGCTGTTACCAGTGCCGATGTTGTGCCGGTCAATTTCGCAACCGCACCCTTGACCTCTGCCGATACCAGGGCATCAAGCAATATATTCGTAGTGCTATCAATATTTACATCAGTAACCCCGTGAAGGCTCACGCTCCCAGGCAATTGTGTTGATGGTAGAATACCGGTATTAAAAGCCAAATACGACCCCGAGAGGTGCCCCATTAGGACATCGGAGGAGTGGAATCCCTTTCTCGTCAATGGGCTGATATACTTGGCTTCTGTGAGAGTATTCCCCACACCCTGATAAGGATACCGGTTAACCACGAAAGGAGTGTTGACATTCCCATTCTCGAATCCCACAACAACCATCTGACCAGGGTGAGGGCCCTCGTAAGATCCATGCAAATTCCCCGTAACGGGGTCAATAAATGCCCCAGGGTATGCCACATCGGTTATATTCCCGCCCCGAGCCAATTGGACCGTGACCATATTCTGCCTAAATATCGGCTCCGGTTCAGGGATAAGGACCTCTCCGATGATCATTTGGGTCGTGTTATGATTGGGACCCCTGAAAATATCGACTGAATGGTCCCTGACATGAGTGTCACGGCCCAGGTTTTTGGCTATTTTAGCTTGTCTCATCCCCATGGTTTTATCCTACCCGAAGGCCCCTTCTGAGATTTTTAAGGACTGTGTACTCCCCGTCTGCAATACCGGTCATCGGGGGCAATACCTCGAAATCAAAGAGCAATAGGGCCGTCTGGGCCACTGTCATCGGCAATGGGACCCCCCTGATTAAGTTCAATGTTGTCTTGAAAGATACCGAGTCATTTCCGAGGGAATAATTATGCATGAGGGAATCGATGTAATATATCCCGATATCCCTGATATTGTCTGATTTTTTACCGGAAAGCGACGGCAAATAAAGGCAATACATCCCCCGTCTCGCATAAGGCATCCCCTTAATTACCACGGAGCCCTCTCTGAACCTTGATTGGTTCCTGAACCATACCGCAAGAAGATTTGCCAGTGCATTTTTAGAGAGTAAATTGAAGGGCAGCCCAAAAAAGTTTTTTGCAATCCTCTCCGCATAACTAAGGGCCGATCCGAGTCCGAGCATATTCGTGCTGTCAATGTTTTGAAACATCTCTCGTATGCCGAAAGTAGGAATGCCCCCGCTCGCAAAAGGGTTAAGAGGCCCGATAGATTTTATGCCCCGCGTTACAAAATCTGGGGCCTGAGTCGCACCGCCCGAGGTATAATTGGCATGAAAGACAGTGCTCTGATTGGTACCATCCACCCCGAGGTTTTTCTCCTCAATCATATCGTCTGTAATTATAACGAAATCACCACCGAGGAGCATCTGAATAGTCCCGAGGTCAAAAGGCAGAGTCTCTCTAAGGAGTGCTGGGCTGACGGTCCCGAGTAATGGATTGCTATAAGGCACCGACCTTGCCACCACATAATTGAACCCTGGGAAGAGAAAACTTGGTGCCCCAATGGCCTCCGTAACCATGGTCCGACCCCCAGGCTCCGTGAAAAATTCCATCCATGGAGACGGGACAAAGTTTTTAAGGAATGCCCATAAAGACTGCTGGCCATTGCTCGATGAATTTATTTTGAAAAGATTCTGGTCTACTGTTATATTATTTGCAAAAGATACATTGGCGATACCGCCCAAAGGATTGGGCAGGGCAAGGAGCCTGAAAGCCAGCGGAAACCCGTCCGACATAGACACCCCCTGGTCGAGAGTCGTAACCAAAAAAGCATTTATGAGTGACTGTATCCCGACGGCTAACGATACGCCCTTTATCGTAGCCACAGAAGCCAAGGCAGTTTGCAGGGCATCGGCGATCTGCTTCTGCATACCGTCCTGCTTAATCATATCCATGGACACCGTATTCTGATTATACATGTTCCCGAGTCCATCAAAGGCTATGGTGTAGGAAACATCGAAACCGTCATTAGACGGCTTGGATGATTTCATGCATGACCTGACATTCATCGTCGTGATATGGTACCCATTGATCCACAATTGACAGAGCGTCATTGGCTTGAAAAGATCCTCAAGGTCAACCCCGAGAGCCCCCCATATTTTCGAGTAAAGGTTTTTCGAGTATTTATTGATAATATCAACAATTCTCTGAACCATGTCCCTATCGGGGACAATTGTCACTGACACGAGGCCATCAGCATTATTCCGGTCAGTATTCGTCGTGAGACTCGATATAATGGCATTGACATTCGTGCCCACTATCTCAATAGGGACGAAAGGGAGCCCGAAAGGGCTGAACAATAGCTGAATATCGGTCACTGCATTGGTCGTCGGGTTAGCATACTCAAGAGATGCCTCAAGACCAGCATTGAATATTATTTTCTTCTTATAATTCAGGACTTTCTTATAATTCAGGACTTCTGTTGCCATTTATTCCCCTGTCATGAATTTCCAAATACTAAAACTCCCAGACGAATCAGTCGCAGCACTTATTTTTGCTGCCAATCCAGTCAAGCAGGATGAAAGTGCTGTTGTAGCCGTTCCGACGGCATTGATACCGGCTATCGCTACTGGGGCTGCCGTATGGGCTATCGTCAACATCGCTTCTTCCATTTGCAAAGAGACTTTTGCAAAACTCGCTCCGTACTGAAAAACAAGGTTTTCTCTTCCAATTTCCCGAGTCCTTGATGAACCAGCACTACTTCCTGTTACACCTCGTGCCCTGGAAGCATTTGCACTTCTCCCACGAGCCTCGGCTCCCTCTTGAGAAACTACGTCACCCCTCGCGATTCTCCATGCTGGACGAAGCTGTTCTGCTGTAATGGAGGACCCTTGCCCCGCCATTATTGCCGATACCCTTTGCCTCGATTCGTCCGATGTCCCATAAGTGGCCTGGAGTCCCTGAACCATTCGGTTTTGCAGTTCTGGAGTGCTTGTCTCGGCTGCTGTCATGCGAAGCAATTCATAAGCACCGGCATCCCCAATGGTCCTCTGGAGGTCTTGGTAACTGCCTTGATAATGTCCACTTCGACCGATTGCCGTGGCCTGTCGTTCGCTTATTACTCTATTTTTTTGCAATCTTGCAACGTACTCAGGGTCGGCTAAATTTTCCATCAATATATCACGAGTCGCCTGGGCCGTGTACATGCTATCCATTGTGCCCATCTGGCCACGGGCCACGCTGGATTGAGTACCCTGAAAATTCCTTATAGATCCCATGGCAGCCTCGACACTTTGGCCAGGGGTCATCATCGCCATAACGGCTATTTCTTCCCCGATGTCCTGAGACATATTGGAGGTATTTATTCCGGCCCTTATTGACTCTTCCATGAGCCCTGCGACACCTGACAAAAGGGCTGGCAATTCAGACTGAACGCTCCTACCTCCGACCTGTACCCCTGCACCCTGGGCAGCCACACGGCCATAATCGAGTCCCGCACGAGTCATGGTTCCCGCTTGCCCCATGACCTGAGTAGATGACAGGCCGTATATTGCTCCGACATTCATTGCGTCACGATTCGCTGCCCCACGCTCGAATCTTCCGGTAGATTGAGCATAGGCTTTCATTCCCGCACTCATTTCTGCTGATTTATAGACCCCAGAACCGCCTCGGAGGCCGAACCCACTACGACCACCACCAGAGGTACCTACATCCCCGAGCTGTTGCCCTGCCAGTCCTATATAAGCATTCCCTATCTGGTTTATCTTCGATATTGCAAATCCAAGGGCTGCTATCGCTGCACCGACTATAGGTATCGAGGCACCGATTCTCCCGAATCCGGAAGATCCACTGCCTCGCCCCCCACCACCGCCGCCACTGCCTCGCCCCCCACCACCGCCCCCGCTACCCCGCTTAAAGGCATTTTCGAGGCTCTTGTTTGATGCAATTAGCTTCTGGATAGTGCTGTTGAGGGTCTTTATTGATCGGGCCGAATCTCGGGCTTTTCCGGTGCCGGAGGCCGCTTTACCAGCACCCTGCTGGGATTTAATGGCTCGCTGACGAATGCCCGCAGCTTGCTTGCCCATGCCCTTGTATTCAAATTTTATCTTGTAATCCACTGTCCTGTCCTATGTCCTTCTTGCCATTGAGTAGATCGAATAATGCTGCCTGTCGTCCCTGACTCCCCATCGCTGGTGGGGTTTTAGGAACAGTAGGAATATCTTTTTCGACATCCCGCTCGTCATCTTCATCTTCTGGTATCCCGAAAGATTTATTCAATTCCAATATCTTAGCCTTGATATGGAGCTTCAATCTTTCAGCTTTTAATTCCCTGATATCCCTGCCTTGCAATTTTGCCATATCAATGTCAGAATCTTCAATGTCAACCCGATTTATGGACTGGATGTTGAGCAATTTCCTCTCGTAATCCATCTGTGAGGACCAGTCCTCGACACTCGGGATACTCCCCATCAGGTACATCAAGAAAACTTTTTGCTTATCGAATAAATTATTCTTGTCTACCCCTATTGGCCATATCTCGAAGTGTTTGAGCATGAAGCCGTCAACAAGATATTTCTGGTCAGTCGCTTCCTTCAATAGGTCTATTTTTTTTTAATTTCTCTTCAAGAGAGCTTGTGTGGGTCCGTATCTCTTGGGCCAATTTATTGATCATTTCTATATCCGGCCAATTAACACAACTTTCGTGAGAGGGAAATTGTTTCGGATGTTCCTCTATACAAGTGTCCACCGTTGCGATGTTCTCATAAAAAGCGAAATCGTCTTGGGTCAACGACTCGACAGGGTTTCCGTTTTGCAACCCAATTCTTTTTTGGGTGATACGAACCCTGTCGAGCGGTGACATCCAACGAATTTTAAAATCATGGCCTTTTACTTTGACGGATTTAATTTTATCATCTTCTAAATTCAGCAAATTCATAATTTTTTTCCTTTATTAGATTAAAAAATAATTTAGTCTAATAACTATTTTTTGTCAATCATAAAAAATATGTTGAAATTTTATGAATAAACATACACGATGGTTCGCATGAATGATAAAAAAATTAAACTGTGTAAGTGTGGTTGCGGAGAACCAGTAGCCAAAAAGCGTAATGGGACTTATAATGATTTCATAAACCATCATCATATAAGGCTTAATAATCCCTCTCAAAATGAATCATTTAAGGAGAGAATGAGAGGCGATAACAACCCAGCCAAAAGACCTGAGGTAAGAGAAAAAATATCAAAAAATTTAAAGGGAGTTTATGCTGGCGACAGAAATCACATGAAACAAGATAAATACAGGAAGATGTTCTCAAAGATGTCGACTGGAAAAAACAATCCTATGTATGGAAAGAAGCACTCAGAGGAAACAAAGCGAAAGATGTCTATATCTCAAAAAAAAAGACCACCTGATTCTTTAGATACTCGAGCTAAAAAATCTAAAGTGAAGATAGGAATCCCAAAATCAGAAGAACATAAAAGGAAACTGTCAGAGTCAAACATAAGAAACAAAGCTTCTAAGGGAGAAAACAATCCCATGTATGGGAAAAAGCACTCAGAGGAGACAAGAGAAGTTTTATCTAAAAAAGCAAAAAAAAGGTTTGAGAACAAAGAAAATTGCACTAATTGGCAAGGGGGCATTTCTTATGAACCTTATTGTGTTAAGTTCGACAAGTCTTTAAAAGAAAAAATACGTACCCGAGATCATAATACTTGTCAAAATACTGATTGTAATAAAAAAATCAAAAATGGGGATGTTCATCATATAGATTATAATAAGAAAAATTCTTGCGAAAGCAATTTAATAACTTTATGTAAATCATGCCATGCAATAAGTAATCGTAAACGCGGATATTGGGAGATGATTTATAAAAATATTATAAGGTTAAAATGTTTGGAATTAAATGAATAACCCCAAACATTTTAACCTTATCGAAAATACTATTATGAAGTAGCTAATCCTGGAAGTAACATCCTCGATTTCCATCTTGTCTGGCGACTCATCAGTGATCCCTGTGCGATTGAGAGATCCCCGCCACCGTACTTGGCACCGATGACTGTAAACAGGACGGTCAAAGTATGAACGTCGAGCCCCGTGAAGGTGTAGAGTCCAGCCGAGTTTATATTATTATTTCCCGAGGAAGTCCATCCTGGCATCGAAACGCTACCCGCGATATCAGCACCTCTGAGGAGGAAAGTTCCCATTGTGAAATCACAGCTATATCCCATGCTGAGAAAATCTCTAAACCCGTAATAACCGAGGCTCTGAATTCCTTCCAACATGTAATCTTCTGTGACCTGAAGATCCGTACTGTAAGCCAAGATAGTATTATCTTGCATGATAAAAGTATCTATGCCACTCCCGACGGGTCCTTCTGGTGTTCCGGCTATTCTAAATGCCATTGTGAGTCCTCCTTATATGGTTTGCCCTGGGACAATAAATGTCATGAAATTAAAGGCGAATCTCGGTGTAACGCTCATCGTGAGTGTTGCCGTAGTTGTAAAAGTCTCACCATCTTGGGAGAAACTTACATTGTCGAATGCCTTTTGCCCTTCCAGAGTGTCTGTAATCCAACCCTTCGTGTCCCGATAATATGGGAAAAGGTAGGTCGTAATCCAGTTCTGGATGGTTGAAATAATTACTGCATTTGCAACAGTGTCAAGAGCTCTGAGCTGTTCGGTGAGACGTTCTTCGAAATCCTTCGTGAGAACATTGATTTCATACACGACTGACGGGTTAGTCCTCGTAACCTGAGACCCCTGGTATGTTGAATTGTTCACTTTGATTTCAAAGTTATTGATATTATTCACGTTCGTGGTTTTCTGAATTAAAGTTGCCCCTGCTGCTGCATAATCTTTTTGGTCCAAATACGCCACTTTTGGGGTCGAAAGGACATTCAGATACTTAAATACAACGTCCATCCCGACATTATTGGCGAATCTCAGTCCCGCAACCAATGGAGCAAGGTAAAAGGGGTCAAAATCCGATGTTGGCACTTCTTTATTAACGAAATCATATCGCTTGAATGGGCTCACACAATATTCAATGTACGCTGAATTGAGAGATTTCATCTCTGCAATCCGGAGAGCCTTAGTATTGACAGCACTTCCGGCACCTGTTATGGCCTGCCTGTACATCTTGCCCTCGACCGCATTCATCCTTCGGCAATGATCTTCGACGAGTGCATGAATAGTCTCACTCCCGGACATTATAACCAGTCCATTGAGGTCATACTCCTCAAGCTTGACCAGCACCGCTGTCCAGTCCGCTGTTGTCGCCGCATCCACTGTACCACCCGTGAAATATGTAAATTCCGCTGCATCGCTTGGCACAGTTCTTGCCGCTGCCGCAGTGAGTGTCGCAGTGACCGCTTCCGTAGCATTCAGGGCTCTCATGATTGCCTCGACAATTCCCAGGCACTCATAGGCCGCAGACTTGATGTCCTGAGTCGCTACCGCATCAAATACGCTCGTTTTCTCATCACTTTGTCCTGTTAGGAGACAAGTGTAATTTTCTTGGTTGTTGATATAGTTTATAAGACTTCCCATGTCCGAATAATCGGCCAGAGTGATTGCAAGATCGTCCGCAGCCACCGCAGCACATGTTGTCGCCAGGGTCGTTGCTGTTATCGTCATGGTTGACGTTACGGCAGCCCCCGTATAAACTACCGACATGAGAGGCAGGTTGACATTATCTTGCTTGAGAAGATCCTCGCCCTTGTAGATCAATTGGACATGTTTGCCAACTGTAGATCCTGAGCTAACTTTATGAGCTGCCGTGTTTCCATCGGTCCCATATTTTTTGTATGAGACATCAATGATATCAACGGCACTTGCCACTATTGTTGATACGGCCTGAGTCATCTGATTGACTACGATACAATTGGCCTGAGAAGGTTTCTGGAACCGATCGTCTTTCGTCGGTGTCAGATAATTCTCTGCACCGTAATACAACGTCTCGCCACCGAAAACTCCGAGGGCCTGATCTGGGGCCGTTAGTACATTTAAAACATCTTCAACCTCAGTGAATGCATTATAGGGAATTCCACCCTTTGACGCTTCCCCGAGGACAAGAGCCAATCCTGTAACCGCACCCGCACCATTATTAACTGGAAACTCCCTCTTGGAATACGAGCCAGGGATTATTATTTGTTTTCCCGCAAAATCATAATATTGAGCCATGATTATTCTCCATTTAAAAAAATTATTCTACTTCATTGAAAAACTTTGAAACAATGGCATCCCATTCAGATTTTGTTTTTGGCGAGGTCGTTTTGTACTGCCTTCTGTACCATTTCGAAATCGTTCCATCAAGATTCCGCATCCTTGAATTTTCAGCAAGATATTCATTGAGGCTTATTTTTTTTTCTTTTGATTCGAGGCTATTTTTCTTCGCCATAATTATTCACCTGGGACTGTTAGAGTAAAGTCAGTTTCAAAACCGGATAATACGTCATCACTGTATATTGTATAATTACTATATGTATTTAAAAAAGTCAAGGAGAATTCAGTCCCGAAAATAACCCGTCCAAAATTAAAATTGGTGAGGCCCCGAGTTATTCGGTATTTGAAATTTCTGAGCTTAGAATCCTCGCCCGTGAAACCTACCTGTAGATCACTCATGATGCTGTCCAGAATGTTTGCCATGAGGACATCAATGTCAGGGGATGAGGACCACACGCTTATATTCGTTTCGTCGTTTTTTCTCCACTCATGGACCTGAGCCCTTATACTGCCAGTCTCACCTTTTTTATAGGCCCCTGTAATGAGGTCAATCTGATCCTTGGTAATTAGCACGTCCTGTTGGATCTCTTTATTCGTTTTATTATAAAAGACTATCAATTTTGCGATAAAATCACTGTCAACCAGCTCTGGCTTATAACTTTGCCCGAGAGTCATGCCCTCCTCGGTTGGATTGCCTGGAGTAACGCTAATTGCTGGCAATATGTTAGCCCGCAGCTCCTCAAGGTTTCTGTTTTCGTTCAGCTGTGCCGACATCAGAGTCGCGAGAGGATGTTGTTTGGTAATAGATATGAGCTCTATTTTGCTATTCGTGAGGCCCTTCATGTCCCTGTAGGGTATCTCAGTCTCTAATTTTGAGATGAAAAACTCAATAGAATGTATGCCATAATCGCTATATTTTGTTATTATCGTGGCCATTCTTTATGCCCCAATTATCAGCTTCGTAACTTCATCTTTATCGGTCTTCGACCAGCTCTTTGCAAGGACCAGCTTGGGATATATCTTATTTTCCAAATTATTCGGTTGCGGGTTATCTTCAAATACAATAAACGATGGTTTATACCCATACCTGACCGAAATCACGGCATTTATAGCCGGTTTCGAGCCAATCCACTTGATTGCATTACCCTGTAGGATGTAATCCGTCCCATTGGCGTATGTATTCCCCGAGGCATCCAAAATCACGCTATTCAATTGAAAGATTTCCTGTTCCCATAGCTTGTCAAGATCCTTCAAGTGTGGGAGGATTTGATTTCTCCATAGAACCGTGGCTGGCAATACTATCAGGTCTCCCTTCGCAAGGTCCCAGAACGGATAAAAGGCCATTTTGACCTCACCACTCTGCACCGAAGATGTCCAGCCCTCGTTAGGGTCCCTGGTCGTCAAGTCTGCATTAATCACCTGAGAAAGGTCCGATTTATAGTATTCGATATACATCTGATCATCAACAATTGGCCTTGTCGTGGATATGGTTTTCCCGTCGAATTTATAGCTGGTTAGCTCCTCTCCGGTAACATTATTCCATATCTTGATAATTTGAGCGATATCAGCGAAGGCACCCAGGGGATTGCTGGACTGATATTCAGCGTCGTATACTGTCCCGCTCGCATACATGATTTTATTCGTTGCATCCGTGACCAGTTTCTCTGAGGCAACATAGGTCCATCCGTCAAACGTGTAGGTCACTCGTTTTTTATCGTGTAGTGCTGGGGCCTCTGAAAGTGTAATTTCGGTATCGGTAAAGGAGCTCACAGTGAGGTCAGTAATTCCACCCTGAATCTCAGAGGCAATGTTTTGGGCCGAGATAACTGACAGTATAGGGCTCCAGTATGGGGTGAGGACCGCACCGCAAACAGGGCTGTCCTCATCTGCAATAAAAAAGTTCCGCTGATATGTGTAAACATATCCGTCGCCACCGCATATCTCGCACAGAAAATCCGCACTTCCGTGGTTTGAGGCTGCACACGCACAGATGAGGGCCTGTTTGATTTTGCAGAGCTGGCCATGGTTCCTGATAAGGGACTGGAAACTATCCGGATTCCCGAATACTGTGAGTGCTTTTAGTTTGCCTTCATTATTAAATTGACCCATTGCATATTATTCCTTTATCCTGACTCCGGATAGATCAATTTTTTTGGTGAGATTATCTAACTCTTTCAGCATATCGGGAGGTATGGTCCCGAGGGATGCATAATATTCCTTCAGCTTTTCTACCTCTGCCATTATTGCAGAGGACTGATTGCTGATCATCTGATTTCGAAGCTCCAGTGCATTCTCTGGAATAAACTTTTTAGGATTCTTTTGAGACTCATCGACGATAAATTTTATCATTGATATATAAGAAGAAACCAGCTTCCCGTTCACATAGTAACGGCTGTACTCGCCATCATTGAAATTGTTTTCTTTGGCATCGTTCAGGTTTTCAGCCGTCTCAATCGTGACTTTATTGTCACACTGGGTAATGTCCTGAGTTATCATAGGGTCCCTATGATGGTCCGGCTGTACTTCGCCCTGTTCTGGTCGAACCAGCCCTTAATCTCTTTTCGGTACTCAATCAGACGGGCACCGAACGCAGCACTCGTAGCTGACAGAGTGGTCCCGATACTTTCATGTACCGAGTTTAATGATACTGACCGGCTCGCTATAGCCGCGAATTTACCGTCCCCATAGATGTTCATCAGGGTGCAGGCAGCGAGGAGTCTGACGATATATCGTATGTCGTCCGGTACATCCTGGCAATTCTCATACCCGCTGTCATAGTCAAGCATGAATATGTT
>Ga0075115_10000798_pt1 | contig 15611 bp, 14 predicted proteins | sample AntAceMetag02UKH_FD_69785 | JGI IMG/M metagenome (GOLD analysis project Ga0075115, IMG submission 69785) | Saline lake microbial communities from Ace Lake, Antarctica - Antarctic Ace Lake Metagenome 02UKH | ecosystem: Environmental > Aquatic > Non-marine Saline and Alkaline > Saline | place... | reverse complement strand
TGCGGGTAAAGATAGCAGCGCCACCGGTTAAAGGCAAAGCCAACAAGGAGTTGCTCGTTTTTCTCAGCCGGTTGCTGGGCATCAGTGAAAGGGCTCTCACTATCACCCGGGGACATACCAGCCGCAACAAGACGGTAGCGGCCTACGGCCTAAGCCAACAGGAAGCACTTGAGCGGATTCAGGATGCCTGCTGAGCCTTTTTCCTCCGGCGGCGGCGCCAGTAAGTAACCCCGAGCACAGTACCCCAAATCGGACTTAAGATACCAATCCAGATAAAGGCCGTCCCCAGCCCCTGCCCGAAGGTAGTCAGGCCGCGGATGGCGGAGTTGAGCGACTCGCTGGCACTCCAACCGGGGGAAACCAGCGGCCCCAAGCTAACCGCCGGGGTCAGGTTTACTGAAATCAGACTCATCGCCGAGGTCTGCTCCAGATACTGTATCCGCCCCTTAATTTGCTCTATCTCATAGCGTATCCGCGACAATGCCTCATAGATGCTGAGGATGTCATCCACTTCCTCAGCCTGTTCCAAGAGGGCAAGATACTGGCCCTCGGTCGCCTCAGCATTCTTCAACCGTGACTGAAGGTCAACATATTCCTCGGTTATATCCTGGGTGCTGGTGCTCTCTGAGGTTACCCTTACCGCCAGCGCCCTAAGCTCAACCAGCGCCTGGTCGAACTTATCGCTGGGAATACGAATGGAAATCCAACCCCTCATCTCCTCTTCCTCACCATAGATATTGGAGTTCACCACCCAGCCACTAAAACCCGCCGCCAGCTGCTCTATCTCATCCCGGGCATCAGCTACATCTTCCACCACCAGCGAGACGTCCCCGTTACGTACTATCATCCGCTCGGCCGGTATCGCCACATCACCTTCCCAAGGGGAGTCGCCCTCCGGTGCCCCTGACTTTTCCATATCCGGCGACATTGGCGCCGGCACCGGCGACGGCATTCCTTCGTACTGTCCCTCACCCGCACAGCCGTTAAGGCCGGTAAGCAGCAGGGTAAACGGTAAAACAGCCATCATAACTAAGGCCGAATTTTTCATAGCACAACCCCCTTCTATTATTGGTAACAGAAATGAAGCGGTTCGGGCCTCTACTATACCATAACACCGCTATTTTGCAACACCTGTTATCGTGAACTACAGTACTATAACGCCAGTGAGGCAAAAAGGTTATGGTTAAAGCATAGAAGCCGCAGGCCTACCTTAATAATCGAGCAGGAAGACCTGTGTACTAACAGGCAGATTTGACTTGGTAAAAGACAGCTTGGCTTTGGAGATAACCTCCTCTGCCCCCATCTCCTTAAGGAACCTCGCCACCGGCTCAAGCTCCCGGTTGAGCGCTTCAGTCTGGTAGTGTATAGGGATCACTACCTTCGGTGCAAGCTGCCGGACTATCCCGGCAGCCATAGGACCATTAATAGTGGACACCCCGCCTACCGGTACCAGCAACACATCCACATTCTCCAGTTCCTCCGCCTGTTCAGCAGTAAGTACATGCCCCAGGTCACCAAGGTGACAAACCGATATCTCATCTACCTCCATAAGATAGGCGGTGTTTTTACCCCTGATACTGCCGTTCTCTTCGTCATGAAAGGTACCTATCCCTATAATCAGAACGCCACCAATCTCATACTCGCCCGGTCCGGTAACCGGCCTCGGTTCACCGTCAATACCCTGAACATAGGAATGCCCCGGGTGCTGATGGCTTACCGTTACAATACGAGCGCTGTGTTTACCTAATGTGTAGCCCAGTTCAGGCGAATACGGGTCGGTAATAACCGTGGTCTGCTTACCCTTAATCCTGAAACAAGAATGTCCCAGCCAGCTAATTTCCATACTTCCAATACCCCCGGCTTTCAGCTTTCTTAATGCCTGCTCAGCTACACAATTGTAGCAACAAGACTCCTCCCAGCGCAACCCTATAGATTAGCCTTTGTTGTTTCTAGCGAATCACCATGCCATCACCCGAACCGACTTCCCTAAGGCACCAAATACAGGTATGCAGAAAGCCAGCGAGGTGGTAAAATGGTAATTATGAAAAAAGACCCCGGCGAACAGATAGATGAGTTGTTTGTCAGTATCAGGCTTCAGCTACTGCAAATCAGGCAAAGCGACCCGGAGGTTGTCGAGGAGCTAAAGTCGCTACTAACCCAGCTCGAGGATTTCGTTGAACCACTGGTCATTGACTCACTGAGACTGAAGAGCCTGGAGAAGCCAGTAAAGAAGATGGCAGAAAAGAAAAAAGCGCCCCGGGAAAGGGGTTCGTAACCTAAGTAGAATATATCCATCACTGTCATAGCAAGGACAATCGAATAGGGGCAAGCGCTGACATGGTCGATTTCTTCAAGAAGCTATTTAGAAAGAGAAAACCCGGTAGTAAGTCAGCACAGGCTGGTAAGTCAGCACGGGTCAGCAAGTCAGAACAGGGTAGCAAGTCAACACAGGTTAAGCGCGGTACCCGGCCGGGGTGGTGGAAACGGATTACGGAGGCCGTCAAAGAAAAACCGAGAATCCCCAGGATAGAGTGGTGGGACCGGTTTCCACTGAGGCGGAGAATCCTCATCATCGCGGCTGTGGCCGGAACCGTGTTGGGGGTCTGGTTCGGTATTCAGTCCTATCAACCGCCTCTTCCGATGCACGGCCTTAGCATCGCAACAAACCCCGGTGACGGCGGCAGTGTCAGCGCCAGTGTTAGCGGCGGCGTCATCAGCCCGATTCACGGCAACTACCGTGAGGGCAGCCCGATAACACTAACAGCCACGCCATCGGAAGGTTACCAATTCGGTTCGTGGTCCGGAGATGCCTCCGGGACCAGTCCGATAGTCAGCGTTACTATGAACGGCGATAAGGATATAACCGCCAACTTCGACACCATCAGGTACACCTTATCTACTTCAATCAGCCCGCCCGAGGGCGGCACGATAAGCACCGGCAGCGGCACCTACGAGCCAGGCAGCCCGGTAGACCTGATAGCGACACCATCCCCAGGCTATGTATTCATCGGGTGGTCCGGTGATGTCTCCGTGACCAGCCCCGAGGTCACCGTTACCATGGACTCAGACAGGAGCGTAACCGCCCATTTCAGCATCGTCCGGTATAGATTAGAGGTATCGGTCAGTCCGCCTGAAGGCGGCACAATAAGTACCAGCAGTGGCAACTACGAGCCGGGCAGCCCGGTAGACCTGGCAGCGACACCCTCTCCGGGCTATGAATTCATCTCATGGTCCGGTGATGTCTCTGGGACCGGTCCGGAGATTACCGTTACGATGGACTCGGACAAGAGCGTAACCGCTAATTTTGAGACGATAGCACAGAGGATAGAGTATACCATGTCCGCCGGAGCAATCTCGGGCTCTGTCATCTCATTTTCCAACGTATTAAACCGAGGCGATACCGTTGAAGGCTTTGTCGAGCTTACCGGGGAGTACAAGACCAGGGACCGTACTTTCAGGTGGAACTTCGAGATCCTTAACCCGGAGGGGAGGCAGGTGGATGTATACCGGGGGCACTGGGTAAATAAAACCCACCATGACTTCAGCTTTGACGTGCTATACAACGGCAGCTATAAGATTAAGGTGGACCATAACAGCCTGTACGACCTTTATCTGGTTATTGAAATTGAGCCTAAAGAATGGGAGAGCAGTAAGCCGTAATCAACCAGCCTCCACTATTATTGTTACCTCAAAAAAAGTGTTGGCCGAGAGGTGTATTACCTTTTCAGCCTTATTTGGACAGCTTCGCTCTCAAGCTCCCTGATAGTATCAGAGGCAATCCAGCGGGCAGCCTTCGAGTCGATTTGCTGAATCTCCTTGGCCGTCTCTATTGCAGCTCTGTTCAGGTTCAGGTTCTTTTTCCCTATGTTCCTGAGCACCCAGTTAACAGCTTTCTTGACGAAGTTACGCTCATCCGTAGCTCCTCCAATTATCACCGGAAACAATTTGATGAATTTCTCATCTTTTGCCTTCTTATCATGCCAGGCCAGGCAAGCTATTAGCGCAAAAGCAGCCCTCTTAACGAACTCTTCTTCCCGCTCAGACCAATCGGTAATTTTCTTCCAAGCGAGAGGGGCCTTTTCAAAAAGGTTCACGCACACCTGGTCACAGACGTCCCAGGAGTTGATACCCTTCACCCAGTCCTCCATCTGTCCCTCTGTCAGCTTTTCAGGATCGTCGGTCATCGCTGCTACGAGCCTCGCCTCAGCTATTCCAGTCTTCCATAACTCTAACGCAAGTTTGTGGTTCTGCCCCAGTTCTTTTGCCATTCTTCTCAAGTTGGGGGTAGATACCCCTAATCTTCGTTCAACTACCATCCCGTATTTGGCCATCCCTTCCAGCTGATCAGGCCTAGCCATACTCTTGAGTCTCTCCAGTACCTCTTCCACAGATGCCATCATTAACTCCCATTACACTCATTCAAGGGTTCATTATATAACACACACTACTTATATCACCAAGGGTCTCTCCTTTGGAACTCTCTATCGATAGTGCTATAATTAGCCAAGATGGATATTCTAGCTGAGCTTAACCCTGTGCAGAAGAAAGCCGTAGAGGCGATCAGCGGTCCGGTACTTATTCTGGCCGGTCCCGGCAGCGGCAAGACCAGAGTTATCACCCACCGTATCGCATATCTTATCAAGGTCTGCCGGATCAGCCCCCACCATATTATAGCGGTTACCTTCACCAACAAGGCTGCCCGAGAGATGGAAGCAAGGCTTTACCAGCTTGCCCGCAGTGAGGTAAAGGACTTAACTCTAGGCACCTTTCATGCCATTTGTGTCCGTATCCTGCGCCGGGATGGCCAATCAGCGGGCGTTGACCCCAGATTTGTCATCTATGACGATGCTGACCAGATAAGCCTGATAAAGCGGGCTATCGGGGAGGTGGGTTTCGACCCCAAGCAGTATGCTCCCCGGGCGATATCCTCAGCCATCGGGGCGGCCAAGAGCCAGGTGATAACCCCAGCCGATTACCTAAGACAGGGCGGTAGCTATTTTAGTGAGGTGGCGGGGCGGGTCTATGAGCGCTATCAGCAACTACTCGGGGAAAGTAATGCTCTTGATTTTGATGACTTACTGATGAAAACAGTACAGCTGTTCCGGAACAGCCCTGAGGTCTTGTCCCGGTACCAGGAAAGATACCGGCATATCCATGTCGATGAGTTTCAGGATACCAATCTGGTCCAGTACGAACTGATAAAGCAGCTAGGGGACAAGTACCGTAATATATGCGTTGTCGGCGACCCTGACCAGTCGATTTACTCCTGGCGGTCTGCCGACTTGCGCAATATCCTGAACTTTGAGAAGGACTATCCCGAGGCTGAAGTAGTGCTGCTGGAGCAGAACTACCGCTCGACCAAGAATATTCTGGAAACAGCCTCACATCTAATCTCAGCCAACCAGCAGCGTAAGCCCAAGGACCTGTGGACGAACAACGAGGCAGGTGAGCTGACTACGGTGGTTGAGACCTATACCGAGCAGGAAGAAGCCCAGTTTGTCGTCAACGAGATAGAGTGTCTGGTGAGCCAGGGAAAGGCCAAGCTGGGGGACTGCGCCGTAATGTACCGGACTAATGCCCAATCCAGGGTCCTTGAGGAAACCTTTGTTCGTTTCGGCACACCCTATAAGCTGGTCGCCGGTACCCGCTTCTACGAGAGGCGTGAGGTCAAGGATATTATTGCGTACCTCAGGCTTATCCAGAACGTTGATGATATCATCAGTCTTCTCCGTATAATCAATGTTCCCGGACGCGGTATCGGTCAGCAGACGCTGGCCGGGTTGTCCAGCCGGGCGCAGTCAATGGGAATATCTCAGTACGAGACACTACGCCATATCGCTGAGTCAAAGGATGACACGCCGTCATTTACCCCTCATATTACCCGGGCGCTAGTCAGTTTTTTCGACATAATAGAGGAACTTGTTGCCCGTAGCCAGGAGCTTAACCTAATTGATTTGTTTGATTTGACTATAGAGCGCTCCGGTTACCGGGAGTATCTACTGGCCCAGCCGGATGGAGAGGAACGCTGGGACAATATCCTAGAGCTACGCACGGTGGCCCAGCAGTATAGCGATTTTGAGCCCGGGGAGGGCTTGACCGCATTTTTAGAAGGTGTGGCCCTGGTCTCCGATATTGACGGTCTTGATGAGAGTGTAGCAGCGGTGACCCTGATTACCCTGCACCAGGCCAAGGGCCTGGAATTTCCCATGGTATTTATCGTTGGTATGGAAGACGGTATCCTGCCCCACTTCAGATCGCTTGACGACCCGGCGCAGGTGGAGGAGGAGCGACGGCTATGCTATGTCGGCATCACCAGGGCCGGGGATAGGGTATATCTGATCCGCGCCTTCCGCCGCAGCCTGATGGGAAGAAGTGCAGTAAATAATCCCTCGCGCTTCTTAGACGATATACCGCGGCACCTAGTCTCGGGTGGTGGTCTGTGGCCAGGAACAGAGAGCCGAACAGATCCACCAGTGCATCCCCAAGACAGCCTGCCTACCGAGGAACTAAAGGCCGGCAGCCATATCCGTCACTCTGTGTTTGGCAACGGAGTGGTGGTAAGCTGCCAGGCGGTAGATGGTGATAACGAGGTAGTGATCGCTTTCAACGGGGCCGGGGTAAAGAAGCTTCTTTTGAGCTTTGCCAAGCTGGAGAAAGTGGAATAAGAATTTGAGATGTCGATCAGGGTTCTAGCCCCTCAGATAGTATCCCGGATTGCTGCCGGTGAGGTAGTGGAGAGACCGGCCTCGGTGGTCAAGGAACTGGTGGAAAATTCACTGGATGCCGGCGCTACCCAGATTTCGGTTGAGGTGAAGGGGAGTGGGGTGAGCCGGATAAGGGTGACCGACAACGGGTCGGGAATACCACCGCAAGAGGTAGGGCTTGCCTTTGACAGACATGCTACCAGCAAGATAGGCAACCTGGAGGACCTGGAGACTATCTTGAGCCTTGGTTTTCGTGGCGAAGCGCTACCCAGCATCGCTGCCGCGGCTGAGGTAGAGCTTACTAGCTGTGCCGGCGGTGAATCGGCGGGCGCTTATATTCGTTTGCAGGACGGGGCAGTCGTTGAATGCGGCAGCCGGGGGCACTCTAAAGGGACTACGGTTACCGTGGAGAACCTCTTCCGCAGGGTGCCGGCAAGACTGAAATTCCTCAGGTCAGTGGCTACGGAAAACAGCCACATCGCTAATATCGTCAGCCGGTATGCGCTTGCTTTTCCTGAGGTCAGGTTTACCTTATCACTTGACGACCGGGTTACCTTGCGGACACCGGGCAGCGGGCGTTTGATAGATAGCGTAGCTCAGGTCTATGGCGTTGAGATAGCCCAGAGCATGCTTGAGATTAAGGCCAGTCAGGGTGAAGCAGGGGCCGCCTTGCCTCTGATAGCAGGGATGGTAGGCTCACCGAAGGTAAGCCGATCCAGCCGGGACTACTTGAGCCTCTTTGTCAACCGCCGCTGGGTGAGCCACCGTATGCTGGCATGGGCAGTGGAGGAGGCCTATCACGGACTCTTGATGGTAGGGAAGCACCCGGTAGCTATCATTAATATTTCACTATCCCCCGGAGAGATGGACGTCAATGTTCACCCGGCCAAGACCGAGGTAAAGTTCCGCAGTGAACAGACGGCCTTCAGCACCGTTCAGAGAGCAGTCCGGCAGACCCTAATCGAGCAAACGCCGGTGCCGAAGGTCGAGGAGATAAGGGCCACCTATCAGGCATCTTCAGTACCGGCACAGATGCTGTGGCCATCAGGGGGGGGCGCCGGCCTGACAGACTCACTACCGAAAGCTCCCCAAACGCCAGCGTCGTCCCTACCGGTGCTACGGGTGGTAGGGCAGCTATCCGCCAGCTACATTATCACCGAGGGTCCCGACGGGCTTTACCTTATTGACCAGCATGCCGCCCATGAGCGTATCCTCTTTGAGCAGATTAAGGACCAGAGGTCGCGACGCAGAATAGATATGCAAACCATGCTTGAACCGGTACCGTTTGAGGTCACTCCCAGGCAGGAAGAAATCCTGAAGACACGCTGTGAAAATCTCGCCGAATTTGGCTTCTCTGTTGAGCCGTTTGGGAAGGGGACATTTATCGTCCGTACAGTACCGGCCTGGCTAGCCGGCCGTGACTGGTCATTAGTAATAAGGGAGCTAATGGATGGCGAGCGTGGCCAGACTGACTGGGACGAGTGGGTAGCGATATCCATCGCCTGCCACAGCGCGGTGAGAGCCGGACAGATATTAACCGATGATGAGATGCGTGAAATGGTACGGCAACTGGAACAGACGGCTATTCCCCATAGCTGCCCTCACGGGAGACCGGCCATGATTCATCTAAGCCTGGGGCAACTAAGGAAGGAGTTCGGCCGCAGCTAGCTGCTCCCTTAGGTTATAGTCAGGGGTAAGTCCCAGCGGCCAGATTGATATCCAGACCTTGCCAATAATATCCTCACGTTCCGCGGTCCAACCGTTATGGGAGTCGTTACTGTTGTTGCGGTTATCCCCGAGGACAAAGTACTCATTCTCAGGGATTCTTTTCTGGGACATGGTATATGAAGGGTGGGCACTAATGTATGATTCGCTTATCGCTACGTCATTGACGTATACCACCCCCCCCTTTATCTCTACCGTATCACCGGGCCCAGCGATGATGCGTTTAATGTAGTCAACACGCCGGCTGGTGGGTGGTTGAAAGACAATGACATCACCCATTTCAGGCTCACCGAAACGGTAGAAAACCTTGTTGACCAGCAGTCGCTGGCCGTCCTCATAACTGGGCATCATACTCGAGCCGACGACTACGAAGCTCTGGATGGTGGTCTGCAACAGGAAAAAAACTCCTACCGCTATTAGAACAACTACCATAATCTGGCGGAAATAGGCCCTCATCTATTTAGCTGCTTTCCTCCCCTTAATTCAGCCCTAATTATAACCTATCTCATTTCTTCTATCCAGTATGGATAGAACCTATCGCTTGAGGTGGTTTGCACTTCTTGAAAGCGTGGTGCTAGAATGAAACTGTTATGGACTATATGGCGCAGGCGCTCTCCCTGGCTAGATTGGCTCTGGGACAGGTCAGTCCTAACCCTGCGGTCGGCGCACTAATAGTCAATAATGGTGAAATTGTCGGGCAGGGCTATACACAGCCGCCGGGTTCCGACCATGCCGAGATAGTCGCCCTGAAGCAGGCCGGTGAACGGACCCGCGGTGGTGTGATGTATGTTACCCTGGAGCCGTGTTGCCACTACGGTCGGACTCCACCCTGCACCCAGGCAATCATTGCTGCCGGTATTCGTGAGGTCTATCTGGCTACGCTTGATGCCAATCACCTGGTGTCGGGACGGGGTAAAGAGGAGTTGGAGGAGGCGGGTATTAAAGTATATCTCGGTGAGCACGAAGCCGAGGCCAGACAGATTAACGAAGCCTATATTAAATTTATCACTGAAGGCATCCCCTTCGTTACGGTGAAGTTTGCTATGAGCCTGGACGGGAAGATTGCTACCAGGAGCGAGGACTCCAGGTGGATTACCAGCGAGGCAGCCAGAAAGCAGGTCCATCACCTGCGCTATATCAGCGATGCTATTATGGTCGGCGTCAATACCGTGCTGGTTGATGACCCTCATCTTACTGTACGGTGCAGTAGTAAAGGTAAAACGGCTAAGAAGCAACCGCTGCGGGTCATCGTGGATAGTAATGGGCGTACACCGCTGACCGCCCGGGTATTTGCCGAGCCGGGTATAACAGCACTTGCCCTGGGCGGGCCCCTCAAACCGGGAGAGAAAGCGGCGTTTACCCGATTAGGTGCTGAGCTATTAGAACTGTCCTCGCTAGATGGCCAGGTAGACCTGGGGGAGATGTTGAAAGCACTGGGTGTGCGAGGAATTACCAGCGTCCTGGTTGAGGGGGGTGGGATCCTGCTCGGCTCTCTCTTCGACGGTGGGTTTGTCGATAAGGTTATCGCCTTCATTGCTCCTATTATTATTGGCGGTAAGGAAGCCAGGACAGCGGTTGCCGGCAGGGGAGTTGATAAGGTGGTAGACTCACTTAGATTAGATAAGGTAAGTGTGGAAGGGTTTGGTGAAGACTTGATGGTGTGTGGGTATGTGGTGGCCAAAAACAGGGATAGTAATAATTAACGAGATTCTCTAAGAAGGCAGTATTAACCGGAGTAAAGGGAGCTAGAAGTGTTTACCGGAATTACAGAAGAGATAGGCAGGATTGCGTTAGCGAAGTCGAACGGTCTTGTTATCTCCGCCAGTAAGGTAATGGGGGGAATGGAAATGGGCGGGAGCGTTGCTGTGAATGGGGTATGTCTGACCGTAACCAGTTTTACCGCTAATTCCTTCTCTGTTGATGTGATGCCAGAGACACTAAAGCGGACCAACCTCGGGCGGCTCGGAGTCGGGAGTGAGCTTAATCTGGAACGGCCGCTAACTCTGGAGAGGCCACTGGGGGGGCATCTGGTTCAAGGGCATATTGATGATACAGGAAGGGTAGTATCGGTTACGCAGGACGGTGAGGCAACAATAGTGAGATTTGAAACCCAGGCCGAAATTATGCATTATATAGTGACCAAGGGTTTTATTGCTGTTGATGGGATTAGCCTAACTGTGTTGGATAGAGATACCGATTCGTTTACGGTCTCTATAGTTGGTTATACCCGTAAAAATACTACTCTGGGCAGTAAGCGGGTAGGCGACCTGGTCAATCTGGAGGTGGATATCATTGCTAAATACGTGGAGCGGTTTAGCCAACCCTACCGCCCAGGTATAACGGCTGAGTTCCTCGAGGAGCACGGCTTTTCTTCAGGTTAATTTAGGCTAATTATACTAAAGGGGAATAAAGATGGGATTAGCGACCATTCCTGAAGCCATTGAGGATATCAAGGCAGGCAAGTTTATTATTATTGTCGATGATGAGGACAGGGAGAACGAGGGCGACCTGGCGATAGCTGCCGGAAAGGTTAGCGTTGAAGCGATTAATTTTATGAGCATACATGCCCGGGGGTTAATCTGCTTACCGATGACGGGCGAGCGGCTGGATGAACTGAAAATTCCCCTGATGGTCAGTGATAATACCTCAAAGTTCTCTACTGCCTTTACCGTATCCGTAGAGGCAAAACACAGAGTAAGCACCGGTATTTCGGCTGCGGACAGAGCGGAGACAGTGAAGGCAATGGTTGACCCGTCTATTACTGCTGATGATTTGTCCCAGCCGGGGCATATGTTTCCCCTACGGGCTAGAGAGGGCGGCGTACTGGCGCGGGTGGGGCATACTGAGGCTATCGTTGACCTGACCAGACTGGCCGGTCTCTATCCCGCCGGGGTTATCTGTGAAATCCTGAATGAAGACGGCTCTATGGCAAGGCTGCCGCAGCTCGAGGTAATCGCAGAAAAGTTCAGCATTAGGATTATCAGTATCGCCGACCTTATTAACTATCGCCGCCGTCATGAGAAATTGGTGCACCGGGTCACTGAGGCCAGTTTGCCGACCAAACATGGTAAATTTACTGCTATTGCTTATAAGAGTGATATCGACCCTGCTGAGCATTTAGCTCTGGTGATGGGAGACTTATCTTCTGAAGAGCCGGTGCTGGTACGGGCCCATAGTGAATGCCTTACCGGTGATGTGCTCGGCAGCCTCCGCTGTGATTGCGGTGAGCAGGTTGACCTGGCGCTGCAGGCAATTGCTGAGGAGGGGAGGGGTGTTTTCCTCTATATGAGGCAGGAGGGACGAGGCATCGGCTTCCACAATAAACTCCGTGCCTATGCCCTTCAAGATGAAGGGCTGGATACAGTAGAGGCTAATTTGTCCCTGGGCTTTGCCCCGGACCTGCGGGACTATGGTATCGGTGCTCAGATATTGGCAGACTTAGGCCTGCACCGGATTCGATTGCTGACTAACAATCCCAAGAAGGTGATCGGTCTGGAAGGTTATGGGCTTAAGGTTGTCGAGACAGTGCCCATAATTACTCTGCCCAACCCGCATAACCGCCAGTATCTGGAAACAAAACAGAAAAAAATGGGCCACAAGCTAGGTATAGAGAGTGCTGCCAATAGCTAGGTAGCGGTAAAAAGGCTACTTTATCAAAGATATACCGTAAATAATCTCATAAAAGGAGGGGGTAATGAGCAAACAATTTGAGGGCATGCTGCTGGGGGAGGGGCTGAAGTTTGGTCTGGTTATCTCCCGGTTTAACGATTTTGTCACCAGGAAGCTGCTTGAGGGGGCACAGGACACCCTGATTCGCCATGGTGTCGCTGAGGCGGATATTGATGTTGCCTGGGTACCAGGCTCGTTTGAAATTCCGCTGGTAGCTAAGAAGCTGGCCCAGTCAAAGCAATATGATGCCGTTATCTGTCTCGGCGCCGTTATTCGTGGCGGCACACCTCACTTTAATTATATTGCCGCTGAGGTAAGTAAGGGCGTGGCTAACGTCGGCTTGGATACCGGGCTGCCGGTTATTTTTGGTGTGGTTACGGCTGATACCCTGGAGCAGGCTATTGAGCGTGCCGGAACCAAGATGGGGAATAAAGGAGCTGAAGCCGCTGAACACGCCATCGAGATGGCTAACCTCCTTAAAAACCTCGCCTAGCCACTTGGAGTAAGGCTCATCATGACGAATGGTCATTAGCTGGCGCATCAGGTCCGATTACTGGCAGGTAGTAGATTTCCTTTAGTCGGTAATCTTGTAGGCTATGTCTCCTCGTCTGACCCGGTCGCTGACTTTAATCCCGATATTGTCTCCTGCGTTAGCCTGGTCAACCTCTGCATTGTCAACCTGCATTGACTCAACGGCAAACTCCAAATCAGTGGTATGCCCCTTAATATGGATTCTATCTCCTACCTTCAGGGGCGCATTTAGCTCAATCCCTGCTACTACCGGGTGGGCAAAGAATTCGGTCACCTTCCCAACTACTATCTCAGGCATTGGACACCTCCTTAATGTTGGTTCCTTTCCTATTTTACGTTTAATATACATCACTTCATTTCGATAAATCAATCCCTTTATTAAAGATTAAGGAGGGCAAGTGTCACCAATCATACCGACCAGCAGGTTATGTTGACAAAATCTTGGGACTATGATAGCATTTTAAACGTCAGGATAGCACCTTAACAATTGAATAGCGGAAGGAAGGTTCAAACTAAGTCAATTTTTTATTTGGAGAGTTTGATCCCGGCTCAGGATTAACGCTGGCGGCGTGCCTTATGCATGCAAGTCGAACGGTCTTGATTTATCAAGATAGTGGCAAACGGGTGAGTAACACGTAAGTAACCTACCCCTAAGTAAGGGATAACTCTGAGAAATTAGAGCTAATACCTTATGTAATGGTACCGGTAATGCGGTACCATTAAAGTCTTCGGACGCTTGGGGAGGGGCTTGCGTCCGATTAGCTAGTTGGTGGGGTAATGGCTTACCAAGGCGATGATCGGTAGCTGGTCTGAGAGGACGAGCAGCCACACTGGGACTGAGATACGGCCCAGACTCCTACGGGAGGCAGCAGCAAGGAATTTTGTGCAATGGGCGAAAGCCTGACACAGCAACGTCGCGTGGGGGAAGAATGCCCTCGGGTTGTAAACCCCTTTTCTCAGGGACGAATAATGACGGTACCTGAGGAATAAGTCTCGGCTAACTACGTGCCAGCAGCCGCGGTAATACGTAGGAGGCAAGCGTTATTCGGATTTACTGGGCGTAAAGAGGGCGCAGGCGGTTTTTCAAGTTAGGTGTAAAATCTCCCCGCTTAACGGGGAGGGATCATCTGATACTGTTGAACTAGAGGGCAGCAGAAGGAGACGGAATTCCCGGTGTAGTGGTGAAATACGTAGATATCGGGAGGAACACCAGTGGCGAAGGCGGTCTCCTAGGCTGTTTCTAACGCTGAGGCCCGAAAGCGTGGGGAGCGAACAGGATTAGATACCCTGGTAGTCCACGCCGTAAACGATGGACACTAGGTATAGGGAGTATCGACCCTCTCTGTGCCGTAGCTAACGCATTAAGTGTCCCGCCTGGGGAGTACGGTCGCAAGGCTAAAACTCAAAGGAATTGACGGGGGCCCGCACAAGCAGCGGAGCGTGTGGTTTAATTCGATGCAACACGAAGAACCTTACCAAGGCTTGACATGTCGGAAGTAGTGATCCGAAAGGTGAGCAACCTGTTAAGTCAGGAACCGTCACAGGTGCTGCATGGCTGTCGTCAGCTCGTGCCGTGAGGTGTTAGGTTAAGTCCTGCAACGAGCGCAACCCCTGTTGTCAGTTGATTTCTCTGGCAAGACTGCCTCGAAAACGGGGAGGAAGGTGGGGATGACGTCAAGTCAGCATGGCCCTTACGTCTTGGGCTACACACACGCTACAATGGGTGGTACAAAAGGTGGCAATAGAGCAATCTGGAGCTAATCCCAAAAGCCATCCTCAGTTCGGATTGTAGGCTGAAACTCGCCTGCATGAAGTTGGAGTTGCTAGTAACTGCAGGTCAGCATACTGCGGTGAATACGTTCTCGGGCCTTGTACACACCGCCCGTCACGTCATGAAAGTTGGCAACACCTGAAGTCGGTGAGCTAACCCCGGTTTCCGGGGAGGCAGTCGCCGAGGGTGGGGCTAGCGATTGGGACGAAGTCGTAACAAGGTAGCCGTAGCGGAAGCTGCGGCTGGATCACCTCCTTTCTAGGGAGAGAACAGACATCATGTCTGGTATCTTCTAGGTCGATCTCTGATTAATCAGAGTAGATCACTTTCCTTCCGCTATTCAGTTGTTGAGGTGTCTTTGTCAAAGTAGGGCGTGAACCAAGAATGGCCCGGGCCATTAGCTCAGCAGGTTAGAGCGCAGTCCTGATAAGACTGAGGTCCCTGGTTCGATCCCAGGATGGCCCACCACTAGATTCAAAAGCGCTTAAATCACACCAAATCAGTCCTGCGCTCCAGCCAACTAGTACAGTCCTTTTCAAACCCCCCAAAGCTACTCAGGTACGTCAACTAACCACAGTCTTTGTCAATTGGTTGACGGTTTACTGCTGATGTGCAATTTGGAAGGCAAGCCCCACTTACCAAAGAGGAAGATATTGCAAGGACAAGAGAGAAAACAAGAGGCGTCTTTCTATTGGGGTCGCACTATAGTAGTTATGGTTGAGTACAACGAGAGGTCTAAATTCCCTGTCTAAAAGAGGGGAAGTATGTCTTTCTGTTATCTAAGTTGTAGACTTAAGAGATTCACGCCGTGCTAATAGTATTGTCGCGACCCCCAGCATTGTAACTGATATTCCCATAATGAAGCCTGTTGTCATTACTGGATTAGTGGTGAACATACTTACTCCGACGGCCATTATTGCTCCACTCACAATTAGTACTGCCTTCTTACTTAGTTTCATAGAATGTTACTCCCAAACGATTCTTAATGAACCGGCATTACTGCAGAAGCCGATTCCAACCTACACTATTTTCTAATGACCTAACCTACTAAGTAAATCACCCTTTAGTATCATTTTGCATGCTAGATACTCCCGCGTTTGTAGTGTGCAGAGATACTGGAATGCACCCCGTTAGAACTGGACTAGGGAATAAGCTATAGTTAGGCCACAGGAAATGGGGGGTCGTTATGAATCGAAAGCTGTGGTCCAATG
>Ga0075115_10000797_pt1 | contig 15615 bp, 14 predicted proteins | sample AntAceMetag02UKH_FD_69785 | JGI IMG/M metagenome (GOLD analysis project Ga0075115, IMG submission 69785) | Saline lake microbial communities from Ace Lake, Antarctica - Antarctic Ace Lake Metagenome 02UKH | ecosystem: Environmental > Aquatic > Non-marine Saline and Alkaline > Saline | place... | reverse complement strand
GCGCAGAGCATCAATATCCGTGCCACCTCCGCCGAAAACTACACTATTATTGATACCACCACCCACTCTTTAATGGAGACGGTGGATGTCAATGTTGCCTTCTTTCAGGTGCACCCCGGTGCTATCTATCTGCACCAGGGAGAATCTTACCTGATTACCGCGCTGGATTTAATCAGCCGTACCGCCTCTGCCATTCCCACCAGTGTTACTTATTACACGCAGTCAAAGGGCCTGACCGATTTGAACATTATTCGGACAATACGGAGTAAGAAACACGGTACGGTTAGTATATATCTGGGTGAGGTAGAGGTTACTACCAGCGTGGTTGGTTTTAGAAAGAAAGCGCAGTACACCGAGGAAGTTATCGGAGAGGAGCCACTTGAGCTGCCGCAGCAGCACTTTCCCACCGTTGCCCTGTGGTTTGACATCCCGGACCGGATAATCCACGAGCTAGCAGTAGCGCAACTGGAACTGCCGGGGGGCTTACATGGCGTTGAGCACGCCGCCATAGCCATGCTGCCCCTGTTTGCTCTCTGCGACCGGAACGATATTGGCGGTGTGTCTACGCCGCTGCATCCGGATACCGGGCACGCGCAGATATTTATTTATGACGCCTATCCGGGTGGTATCGGTATCAGCGAGAAGGGCTACGATTTGATAGAGGAGCTTTGGCAGGCTACGCTGAGAGTGATTAAAGAATGTCCCTGCGCGGAGGGCTGTCCGAGTTGTATTCAGTCACCCAAATGTGGCAATAATAATAAGCCGCTGGATAAGACGGCAGCCCGGCTCATTCTGGAAGGGCTGTTGGTTAAGAATGAGGCAGGTTCATAGCGAGTGACGGATATTTTTTGGATGAAATATGTCTGTAAACTACTACCGAAGAAGGATCTACCGAGGAGATGGCATTGCTAGATAATCTGTTTAGGCGCGGTCTGAAACGGAGCCGGGAGACGTGGTTCAGCAAGGCGGTACGTCTTTTTGACCGCACGTCCATAGCTGAAGAAGAGTGGGACGAATTGGAGGAGATTTTAATTTCCGCCGATGTGGGTGTCGGTACGGCGGAAAAGCTCATCGGCAGGGTCAAAGAGCGGATAAGCGCTGAAAATATTAAAGATGGTGCCGGGCTAAGGTCAATATTAAAGGGGGAAATGGTAAGTATACTGAATATCGCTACTGGGGAATCTGCCGATGGTCCGCCGCCGCTAAAGGTGGTGCTGGTGGTTGGCGTTAACGGCGGCGGCAAGACCACCTCCATTGCCAAGCTCGCCAATTTCGCTAAAAATCAAGGGGAAAAGGTAATTCTGGCGGCTGCCGATACTTTCCGGGCGGCGGCTATTGACCAGATCAAGCGGCTGGGGGAAGTGGTGGGAGTAGAGGTCATTGCCCATCAGCCCGGTGGTGACCCCGGGGCTGTGGTATTTGATGCTATCCAGGCGGCGCGCAGCCGGCAGGCAGACACGGTGTTCATTGATACGGCAGGCAGGCTGCATACCAAGTATAATTTGATGGAGGAGCTTAAAAAAATCAGGCGGGTGGCTGCCAAGAGCGATGCGACCGCTCCACATGAGGTAACGCTGGTTCTTGACGCGACCACGGGACAGAACGGTCTGACGCAGGCGCGCCATTTTACCGATGCGGTTGGTGTAACCGATATATTTTTAACCAAGCTGGACAGCACAGCCAAAGGTGGTATTGTGCTGGCTATATGTGATGAACTCAAGATACCCATAAAGTTTATTGGAGTTGGCGATAACCTGGAGGATATGGCCCCGTTTAATGCCGAAACATTCGTTGATGCGCTTTTCTCCTGAAGCTGGACACTCATAATTCGTTGGAGGCGTAGTTATGACAATAAGCATGAGCCCCATAGCTTTCACCATAGGTGATATGGCTATAAGATGGTATGGCATTATGGTTGCCCTGGCGATACTGGTAATCATCCTGTGGATGCTGTGGGAGGTAAAGAAGGGAGTAAATCTGTCCAGTGATACGGTGCTTATGGCGGCCATCGTGGGCATACCTGCGGGGGTAATTGTATCGCGGTTACTCCATGTCATTGATAACATTATTATCGCTAGGTTTCACCCGGAGCTTGTCCTGACCGGCAGCGTCATTGATTATCTGGAGCACCCCGGGCTCATAGTCGGCTCTTCCGGTCTGACCATATACGGCGCCGTACTGGGGGCGGCCCTGGGTATATGGATTTACAGCCGGTTCAGCAGTTTCAAGTTCGGTTATTTTGCCGATGTGGTGGCGCCGGCAATCATACTGGCCCAGGCTATCGGCCGGATAGGCTGTACCATCAACGGCTGTTGCTACGGACTGGGGACTTCAATGTTCTGCGGTATCGTCTATACCAACCCGGAGAGCTATGCCCCGCTGGGGATAAGTGTTCACCCCACGCAGATTTACGAGATTATTTATTTGCTTATAGTCTTCGGTGTGGTGATGCTGCTCCGGCGGCGTTTGCAGCCCGAGGGTTCGGTGTTTCTCGTCTACATGTCTCTTTATGCCGTATGGCGGATCGGCATTGATTTTCTGCGTGAAGGGTCACCCTTTCTCCTGGGCTTACACCAGGCGCAGGTGATAGGTATTATCGTTCTGCTGATTACAGTCCCCCTGCTCGCCATTAAGACGCGGTGGGCGCGGGCTGAGAGCAGCGTTTAGACAGAGGTGGATTGGCTGTGGACTGGTCGAATATTATTAGCATAATCGCCGCCCTGGCTTTTACTGTCGGTGTGCCCATTGCGCTCAGGAGCAGGAAGAAGGAAGGCCCCAAAAACGTGGCGAAGCTCGTTGAGCACCTTGAGCAAATGGGAGTAAAAGCGTCCTTGGTGGAGGACGATATAGCCGGTAAGTTAGGTGTTAAGCGTTCCTTTGCCCAGAGGTCCGAGGGGCTTATCAAGATAGCGGGGCGGCAGATGGACTATATCAATGTCACCAGCGTCACCAGTCAGTACGGCGTTACCTATTATCTTGAGTATCTGGTAACGAGCCCTGAATATGGTGGTGCGAGGCGCCGGGGCAAGACCAGAATGGTGGGCAAGAAGGCTCCGGGTTCCCGGGGACGGGTGACGGATATCGAGTGGAAGGGGGACAGATATCTATCACCACAGCTCAACTTTGATTATAAGCTGAAGGCAAGGCTGTTAAGCACCGAGCTGGATAAGATTAAAAACAGCATCTTGATTTACCCCGAGCCAAAGCATAACCTGGTCCGGATAAGGACCCATTATCTGCTGCCCTCGTCTGATTTATTAAAGGCTATAGAAATTATTGCCGGACACATAAAATCGGGCTGGTAAAAACGGCTTTACAGCCTGTCCTTAAAGCTCTTCCTCATCAGGACGTGGCGCCAGCTACCCCCGCTGCCCCGCATTTCCTTGAGGCGGGGGACATATCTGAGCAGTAGCAGTAGTATTATGCATACGGAAAAGATAACCAGCTCCGCGGAGTGATACCAGAGCCAGGCAAGAAACGGGAAGCAGAGGAAGGCCAAGCCGTAGCTGAGGGTGGCGTAGCGGGTGAGCAGCAGGCCGAGTAAGAATATCCCCAGGTAAAAGGGGATACCCCAGGGCATGACATAGATAAACACGCCTATTAATGTGGCGCCTCCCTTGCCGCCGCGGAACTTGAGAAATACGGGGAAGCTGTGACCCAGCAGCACCACGGCACCCGCGGCGAGCTCGGCGGCCAGGGGTACGCCCAGCCAGCGGGCCAGAGCGATGGCAGCAGCCCCTTTGCCAATATCCAGTGCCAGGACCAGCATGCCTGGCCAGAAGCCCACTTTGTAGAAGACGTTCATGGCCCCCATATTCCGGCTGCCTATATCACGGATGTCTACACCCTTGCCCAGACGCCCAACGATATAGGCAGAGGGGAACGAGCCAATCAGGTAGGCGCATACCATGGCGATAGTAATATACATTATTTCACCTGCCATCTTGTGTTGCCGGCATGAAGTCCAGGATATTGAGGCGGAGCCTCTCTTCTCCGCGCCAGCGGTCTTTTTCCAGATTATACACAATATCAAGGTGCGAGGAAACCTCGCTCCGGAAGCTGCCCAGGCCGAAGCCTACGGCTTGCCACATGGTGTTACCCTGCCTCAGCTTCAGCCTGATGTGCCCTCCGTTATTGCCCATCGGGCTGCACTGGATAACCTCTACAGCGCGGCTCAGAAAAGCGGGTTGCGGGTTACCCTGGCCGAATGGAGCTAGCCGGTAGATAGACCGTATGGTGTCGCCGGCAAGGTCTGGCAAAGCAATCTCGGTATCAATAGTGAGGCTCGGCTGCAGGTCAACTCCGCTGAGTTCTGCCTCTACCGCATTCAGCAAAGCTGCCTTAAAACGGGGCAGGTTCTTGGTGGGCAGGGTAAAACCGGCTGCCTGTGAGTGTCCGCCAAACTCCTTGAGGAGCTTATGACACTGGTTCAGGGCAAGAATTATGTTAAACTCGGGAATGCTGCGGCAGCTGCCGCTGCTCATCTGCTCCCCGGTACTGATAACGATAACCGGGCGGTAGTGTGCTTCCGAAAGTCGCCCGGCTACCAGCCCCATGATACCCGCCGGATAATCCCGGTCAGCAGCTATTAATATTGGCTGCGTTAGCTGGGTTGATACCTGCTCTTTCGCCTTGCTCATGGCTTTCTCGGTAAGTCTCTGTCGCTCCGAGTTTTTTTGCTCCAGCAACATGGCTATCTCTTCGGCTTCTTCGGGCGAGTCTGTCATCAGCAGATTATAGCTAATCATGGCGTGTGCCAGCCTGCCGGCGGCGTTCAGGCGCGGCGCCAAGACCCAGGAGATACTGGCTGCGTCCAGGGAGCCGGGGGATAGGCTGGTGCGGGCTATCATCTCTCTCAACCCCAGGCGCGGGTTCTGGTTAATAATCTCCAGCCCCCGCTTAATCAGATAGCGGTTTTCCCCCAGGACGGGGGCTATGTCGGCTATCGTGCCTATAGTTACCAGATCTATTAATCCGTCAAGCTGGTTGTCTTTGCCTAGAGTCCGCAGTAGAGCCTGGATAAGCTTGAAGGCAACACCGACACCCGTTAGCTCGGAGAAAGGATAGTCAGAGCCTGGTAGTTTGGGACATACCAGAGCTACGGCCTCCGGTAATTCGGGTAGCGGCGTATGATGGTCGGTTACGATGATATCGAGTCCAATTCTACGCGCTTTCTTGATCTGGGTTACTGCCGTGATACCGCAATCCACGGTGATGACCAGGCTTATACCATCGTGGTAAAGCTTTTCCAAGGCGTGAGTACGGAGTCCGTAGCCTTCGTCTATACGGTGCGGTATGTAGGGTATAACGTTACCGCCAAGGTAGGTAAGCCCTTTAACGAGCAGGGCGGTAGCGGTGATGCCGTCGGCGTCGTAGTCGCCATATATGGCTATGTTTTCTCCGGAGAGCAGTGCCCGGTAGATGCGCGTTACTGCCTGGTGCATGTCCGGCAGGAGGAAGGGGTCGCCAAGCTGATTCTCATCAGTCGCCGTAAACGCGGCTATCTGGGCAGGTTCGTTAAGCCCCCGGTTATAGAGGAGTTGGGCGATTAGTGGCGGAAAGTCAGCATTGCTGGAAAGATATTTTGCCGGCGCCGGTGGCAGGACATGCCAACGATAATGGTTCAAGGCTATGCCTCGGTGAACTTTCGTATGATTAAACACGAGTTATGACCGCCAAAGCCGAATGAGTTGGAAAGGGTGGTGGCCACCTGAGTCTTACGGGCAACGTTGGGTACATAGTCCAGGTCACATTCCGGGTCAGCGTTTATGAGGTTAATTGTCGGCGGTATAATCCCCTGCTGGATAATCATAACACACAGGGCTGCCTCTATAGCGCCGGAGGCACCTATCAGATGCCCCAGCATGGACTTGGTGGAGCTTACCGGGACGCGGTAAGCCTGGTCACCGAAAACGGTCTTTATCGCCCTTGTTTCCATCCTGTCGTTGAGCAGCGTTGACGTGCCGTGAGCGTTGATATAGTCAATTGACTCCGGGGTAATGCCCGCTTTTCTGAAGGCTGTCCGCATGGCTCTTGCCGCGCCGTCTCCATCCTCGCACGGTTGGGTGACGTGAAACGCATCGGCGCTCGGCCCGTAGCCTATAATTTCCGCTAAAATATTTGCCCCTCGCTCCCGGGCATAAGCCAGGTTCTCCAGTATCAGCGTGCACGCCCCTTCACTGATGACAAAGCCGTCACGCTTGGTATCAAAGGGACGGGAGGCCAGTTGCGGTGCCTCGTTTCGGGTTGATATGGCTTTTAAGGCATTGAAGGCGGTGATACCCAGCGGGTTGATTATGGCATCGCTGCCGCCGGCCAGCACTGCCTGGACGTCCCCCCGCTTGATAAGCTCATAACCGACGCCGATAGCATCCGAACCACTGGAGCAGGCGGACGTGGTGCACAAATTCGGGCCTTTAACGCCCAGGGCAATGGAGACCTGGGCTGCTGCCATGTCAGATATCATCATGGGGGCCAGGAATGGGCTCACTCTGTCCGGCCCTTTTTCCACCAGTATCCGGGCCTGCTCAAACAGTGTGGTAAGACCGCCAATGCCGCTGCCGATAATAACACCCACGGTATCCTGCTCCGCCGGGGATATTTCCAGCCCCGAGTGTCTCGCTGCCTGGAGACTGGCAGCTACCGCAAGCTGCGTAAAGCGGTCCATGTGGCGGGCATCCTTGCGGCCCATATATTCCGTTGGATCAAACCCCTTTACCTCACCGGCAAATTTGGTCTCAAGTGATGAAGCGTCAAACAGCGTAATGTAGTCTATACCGGACCTGCCGGCTATGATCCCTTCCCACGTGGTAGGTATATCCAGTCCCAGCGGGGTTACGGCTCCCATGCCGGTAATTACCACTCTATTATTTAAACTTTCTGTCAACCCCGCCCCCTTTTCTTATCCTGTAATGGAGAGATATAGTAGTAAATATTGTTGCATAATTTCGGTATATCGGCAAGGCGACTTCGGTTTGACCGGCTGAAAATGGCGAACGTATAATCATGGTTACGGGAGGCGGCAATCCTGGTGGGAGATGATTGAGAATAGTAAAAGATTAAAGGTGGCTCTCTATAGCCTGGGCTGCAAGCTAAACCAGGCTGAATTGGAGCTTATGGCGCGGGATTTTACCCGGGCGGGATATCAGGTGGTCTCTGCCTCTGCTGAGGCCGATATATACGTGCTGAATACCTGCACGGTGACGCACATCGCTGACCGCAAGTCCCGCCAATGGCTGAGGTTTGCCCGCCGGAAGAACCCGGAGGCCCTGCTGGTAGCTACCGGCTGCTACGCCGAGCGCGCGCCGGAGGCGCTAAACCGGCTGGAGGGGGTTAACCTGGTAATCGGCAATGCGGAAAAGCCGGGGCTGGTGGAGATAGTAGATAAATATGTGGGTAGTCCGCAGTTTGACCATGAGGACATTGCGAGTGCGTCTTTCGCAGACGGTCTCCGGACACGGACACTGGTCAAGGTGCAGGACGGCTGCAATAACTTCTGTTCTTACTGCATCGTGCCGCTCACGCGGGGCAGGGAAGTGAGTCTGCCTGTAGAGATGGTTATTGACGAGGTAAAGCGGCGCGTTGCCGGGGGCTACAAAGAAGTTGTCCTGACCGGCGTCAAGATTGGCGCGTATGGCTATGACGGGGTGGCGCTCAAGGGGCTGATTGAGCGCATCCTTGCCGGGACCAATGTCAGCCGGTTACGTTTGTCTTCTCTCCAGCCTCAGGAAATATCCGCCGGGCTCGTTGCGCTGTGGCACGAGCCGCGGCTCTGCCGTCACTTCCACCTGTCGTTGCAGAGCGGGAGCGACACCGTGCTTACGCGCATGAACCGCCGCTACCTGACGGCGGACTACCGGCAGATGGTAGCCCTCATATGCTCCGTGGTGCCGGAGGCAGCCATCACCACGGATATTATCGCCGGTTTCCCCGGGGAGACGGATGCGGAGTTTGAGACAGGCTACGCTTTTGCCAGGGAGATGGCGTTTGCCCGTATCCATGTCTTCGCCTACTCGCCGCGTGCCGGGACAAAGGCTGCCCTCATGCCGCATCCGGTGCCGTTCGGCATTAAAAAAGAGCGCAGCGAGCGGCTGCTCGCCCTCGCCGGGGAGAGCGCCCTGAGCTTCCGCGAGCGTTTCCTGGGCCGGGAGATGACGGTGCTCTGGGAGCAGGAGGCGGGCGGCAACTGGTCCGGTCTCACGGATAACTACATCCGGGTGTATACTGCAAGCAGGGACAACCTGGCCAACAGGCTTACGCCCGTAAAGCTGACTGCGGTCTATAGGGATGGGGTGTGGGGGGAGGTGGTGTAGAGGTAGTTTGGAGAAAGGAGACGAAAAGGTCATGGAACAATGGATAAAAGGGATAGCTACTCCTGTGGAAGGTGTGTTTATAAATAGACTCCATGAAGAATCTCCACATCCTGAGGACAATAGAAGTTCTTTCCAACATGATAGAGACAGGATTATTCATTCAACTCCTTTCAGACGCCTTCAATACAAGACTCAAGTTTATATGATACATGAAGGTGACCTTTATAGGACTAGAATGACACATACTCTTGAGGTAACACAGATTGCTAGAGCTTTAGCACAAGCCCTAAATGCAAATTCTGACCTAACGGAAGCTATAGCGCTTGCCCATGATATCGGTCATCCTCCCTTTGGTCATGTTGGAGAGAAAAAAATAGGTGAATTATTAAAAACATCGGGTATTCCATTTAACCATAATATTCAGTCATATCGTGTTGTATCACGTTTGGAGCAAAGGTATAGCGATTGGGACGGTCTTAATTTATGTTACGCTGTTTATGAGGGGATATTAAGGCATGGCACATATTTTGATGAACAAGAAGAAATTAAAAGAAGTATAACAGATGATATAAGAGATGAGGTTTCAATATATTGGAGGAGTAATCAACCGGGTATTGAGGCACAAATAGTAAGTATGGCAGACATTATTGCATATGCTTCTCATGATATAGAAGATGCCTTAGCTACCGGGTTAATGACGTGGGAGGACTTTAAGCAGCTAATTATTGATAGAAATATCGAATTTGTTAATGAATTGATGTCTCGTACAGAAAAAAGTTTAGAACAAGCATCAGGCGGTAAAGAATGGGTTTTGAAGCTAAGACCCAGGATATTGGCCAGGGGAATAATAGATATGTTGACAGTAGCAACAATAAAGCAAACAAAAAGCAATATAGAAGGGTTTTCTGCTTATAGTGATGGCCTCTATAACCAAATTAGGGAAGCGAGCTATGAAGTTGTATCGTTACCTTCTGAACTCAGGGAACAGGTAGAATTGTTAGTCAATCAGATATTATTTGAACATGTTTACAAAGAACCCAGAGTTATGATAATGGAGCAGAAAGCGAGAGCTATATTACAATTATTGTTTGATATGTTTATTAAAGAACGAAAAATGTTACCAAAGAATACCCAAGAAAGACTAAGCTATTATGAAAAAGTCTACGAGAGAGGTGAAAGTAATCTCTCGGAAACAAAAATACTTCCCACTGTTGTGAGTGACTATTTGTCGGGTATGACGGATAAATATGCTATGGATTTATACCAGTTACTTTCGCAACCATACGAAAAGGCTCTTTAGTAATATACCCTTCTCCTATCCCTTCTCCAGAGCGGGTTTGAGCACCTCCTTGATAGACTTGTTGGGCATCAGGAAGTTCTCCTCGGAAGGCCCCTTGAAAATGCCCAGGTTCTCCAGCAGGGCATAAAAGTTAATCGTCCAGCCCAGGCCGAAGACCTCCGGGGTAAGGACTTTTCCGTAGGGGTTCCAGTAGCTCTCCTTGATGCGCGCCAGTGTCGGCACCCGGAAATCATAGGGGATAAAGCCCAGTAGCTTGCCGTTCCAGGTCCTTGCTTCGGGCGGCTTCTCCATCTCCTGGCATACCGCCGCCAGGACAAGGCTGAACGTCGTAACCATGCCCATTCTGCTTAGCCATTTGCTGTCCATGACTGCTCCTTAATCTCTAATATCTTTGATATCTATCCCCAGCACCACCGAGGTCTCAATCTGCCGCCGGGGTATATTCCAGTAGGTGGCCAGCAGGTTGTCCTTGTCCGGCAGGAACCGAAAGCCGTGCTTTTCGTAGAAGGCAAGCGCCCAGGAAGCATCGGCCCAGGTGCCCACCAGCAGGCGGGGGGTGGTAACCATGCCGCTCAGGTGTTTCAGGAGCCTGCCGCCTATGCCCTGTTGCTGCCATTGGGGCAGCACGTAGGCATGGCGGATGAGGGTAACGTCCTTAACAGGTTGAAACCCTATTACCGCCACCAGCGTGCCGTTTTCCTTCCAGCCGAAAAAGGTCATCTCTGCCATTTCCCTTTTAAGCTCGTCCATGGGCATGTAGGGTTGATGGTAGCAGTCAGCCGGTATAGCACCTTCGTATCTCTTGGCTGCCTCGTTTACTATCTGGTATATCCGTTCGGTTTCATCCGGTGCGCACTGACAAATCATGTATTAATTATACCATTGGGAGGACTATTAGCAATCTCCGGTAGCGCCAATTTTCTCATTTGGCTTTAAGTTAAATTTGCCTGTATAATGAGGTGTATTTACAATATGTCTGTAGTGCGTGTTGTCTATTCTGGTGACTGCATGGAAACAGAGGGGTAAGCGATATTGAAGCCTAATCTGGTATCAAGGGGTGCCGACAGGTACGCCGCCGGTGAAATAGAGCGGTTTGACCAGAAGAATAACATGTTTTTTCGGGCTATTCTGGAACCGGGCTTAAGCGAGCTGGCTAAGCAGTTTTACGGTGTGGCTTACCCTCAGGACAAACCGGGCTATAGACTGGAAGACATGGCGCTTGAGCAGGCCGGCTGGTATGCCGAGGAAGCCTTTGGTATGGGGAACTTAGGCGGTAAAGAGGGGTTTTATTCATGGGAGAGCCCCAAAATATGGTATTCGGACTTTAGACCGCCGACGGACTTGAGGTTTGAGGTTAATGATCCGGCAGCAGCCTCGCGTATGATAAAGAAGGCAGCCGGGTTTTACGGCGCTTCCCTGGTGGGGATATGTGCTCTTAACAGGTGCTGGCTATATGCCAGCAGTATGCGGGTGCGGGGCAAGAACATAGAAACTTTACCCGTAGATGTTCCCGAAGACTGCAATTACGCCATTGTCCTCGCCCATGAAATGAAATATGACCTGGTGAAGCTGTTACCTTCCAGAACGGGCGCCGGAGGCGTAACCAATGCCTACGGCCGAATGGCTTTTACCGCGGGGACGCTGGCGCAGTTCATCCGCTATCTGGGTTACAAAGCTATACCTATGGGCAACGACACCGCAAACAGTATCCCGCTCGCCATAGACGCCGGGCTGGGCGAGTTGTCGCGTGCCGGGTTGCTGATTACACCGGAGTACGGCCCCCGGGTGCGGTTAAACAAGATATTCACCAACATGCCGCTGGCGGTGGATAGCCCCGTCGAGTTTGGCGTGTGGGAATTTTGTATGCAATGCGAGAAATGCGCTCATTTATGCCCGGGGCAGGCAATCATGTACGGGGCGCCTACTGATGAGCCGAACAATATATCTAACCGGGGCGGGCTGTTAAGGTGGCCCCTGAATGCCGAAAAATGCTTTGCCCAGTTCGCCAAGACGGTTGGCATGTGTGGTGTATGTATACGGGTCTGCCCGTTTAATAAGGAACCGGGTTTACTGCATGATGCGGTGCGATTGGGCATAAAGAATGCGCACTGGCTTGACCCTCTTTTCGTCAAGGTTGATGATATGCTGGGTTACGGTAGAAAGGGTAAAGTCGCCCAGTTCTGGGAGGGGCAGTAGCGCACGGTAGTCTAAGGAGGCGTAATGAAACCGAATCTGGTAGCTAGAGGGGCTGACCGTTACGTCGTGGGCGAAGCACCGCGGTACGACCAGAGAAACAATGCCTATTTCAGATCGGTCTGGGATTCGGAACTGAAGGAGCTCGGACGCGAGTATTTCACTGTAATTTATCCCAAGGATAAACCGGGTTACCGGCTGGAGGACATGTCTTTTTCACAGGCTGGCTGGTATGCCGAGCAGGCCTTCGGTATGGGTAATCTGGGTGGTAATAAGGGTTTTTATTCTTGGGAGAGCCCCAAAATATGGTATTCGGATTATAGACCGCCCCATGACATCAAGCTGGATGCCGGTGACCCGGCAAAGGTGAGCCGTATCGTCAAGAAAGCGGCGCAGGTGTACGGGGCTTCGCTCACCGGTATATGCGAGCTCGACCATCGCTGGCTTTATTCCTATCGGCAGAACGTTCTGGAGAAAAAGCACGAGCCGGTGGAGATTCCCGGAGAATATAAATACGCTATTGTCCTCGGCTTTGAGATGGACTACGAAGTAATGAGGCACTCCCCGTCGCATATCGGTCTCACGGCGGCCACACATGGTTACGGCCGGATGGCCTTTGTCACCGGTACACTGGCCCAGTTTATACGCTATCTGGGATACAAAGCGATACCCATGGGTAATGACACGGCCACCAGTATACCTCTGGCTATCGACGCCGGCCTGGGCGAGCTGTCGCGTGCCGGGCTGCTTATCACACCAGAATATGGTCCCAGGGTGAGGCTGAGTAAAATATTTACCGACATGCCGCTTGCGGTGGATAGCCCCATCGAGTTCGGCGTGTGGGATTTCTGTATGCAGTGCGAGAAATGCGCCTATCTTTGTCCCGGCCAGGCAATCATGTACGGGCCGCCTACAGAGAAGATAAATAACATATGTAACCGGGAAGGGCTGCTCAGGTGGCCGATTGATGCCGAAAAGTGTTTTGCCTTTTTCTCCAGAGATAAAACTTCCTGTGGTGTCTGCGTCAGGGTATGCCCGTTCAACAAGACGCCGGGTATGCTACATGATACGGTGCGTTGGGGAGTAAAGAATACGCACTGGCTTGACCCTCTTTTCGTTAAGGCCGATGATTTGCTGGGTTACGGTAAGAGGGCCAGGGTGGAGCGCTTCTGGGAATAGTGGCCTAATGTGCGAGGTAGACTATGAAACCAAATCTGGTAGCCAGGGGAGCCAGTCGGTATGTGGTGGGGGAGGTGGACAGGTTTGACCAGAGAAACGAGTTACTGAAGCTGTCCACGCTGGAGCCGGACCTGTTACCGTTGGCAAGGAAGTACTACGCCCGTTTCAACGGGCTGGCCATGCCTGCCGAAAAGGTGGGCTACGGTATTAACGAAATAGCGCTGGCCAATGCCGGCTGGCATGTGGCCGTTGATTTCGGCAGCGGGCTTTTTACCGGCGGTGAGGGTTTGGAGGCGTGGGAAGCGAGGCCGGTAGGTAAGACCGATACTACCCGTATGCCCAAAGGCATCAAGATGGAGGTGGGAGATGGTGCTAAAGCCTCCAGTGTAGTAAAAAGAGCGGCCAGGCTGTTCGGCGCTTCTCTGGTGGGAGTATGTGAGCTGGACAGGCGCTGGATATATTCGTATTCATATAGTACGGGTACCAAAGAATATAAGCCTATTGAAATCGGTGAAGAGTATAAATACGCCATTGTCATGGCCCACGAAATGGACTACCACGGTATCGAGCAGTCACCCAATCACCTGTCGCAGGCAGCCGTATCTACCGTATATTCCCGGATGGCGGTGATATCGGCACAGCTGGCCCAGTATATTCGCGGCCTGGGCTACAAGGCAATACCCATGGGTAACGATACGGCAACGAGTATTCCGCTGGCCATCGATGCCGGGCTGGGGGAGATATCCCGTATGGGACTGCTCATTACGCCCGAGTACGGGCCACGGGTGCGGCTTAATAAAATATTTACCGATATGCCGCTTAAACCGGACAGCCCCATCGAGTTCGGGGTCTGGGACTTCTGCATGGAGTGCGAGAAATGTGCCCGTTTTTGCCCCGGTCAGGCAATCATGCGCGGCAAGCCGACGGAAAGACCGGTCAGTATATCCAACAGGGCAAATGTTTTACGGTGGCCGCTGGATGGCGTTAAGTGTTTTACCTACATGGCCAGCAGTGGCTGTGACTGCGGTGTATGTATCAGGGTTTGTCCCTTTAACAAGATGCCGGGTATGCTGCATGACTGGGTGCGCTGGGGGGTAAAAAATACCCGCTGGCTGGCCCCGCTTTTTATCCGGGCTGATGATGCGCTGGGTTACGGTGGTAAGGTAAGTACCGATGCTTTCTGGAATAGCTGATATACTATGATTATAAAGTGACGTATGGGGAGGATAAGTAATGAGACCCAATAGAGTGGCCAAGGGAGCCAGCCGTTACATAGTCGGTGAAGTAGAGAGCTTTGACCAGAAGAACGAGGCGTTTAAAAGGAGCACGTGGGACCCGGAAATACGCCATTTAGCTCAGGGTTACTATGCTCGTTACAACGGTATGCAAATACCAGAAGAAAAGGACGGGTATAACATTCAGGACCTGGCGCTGGCTATGGCCGGCTGGCATGTGGCTCTGGACTTTGGCAGCGGGCTCTATATCGGCAACGAAGGGCTGGAGGCATGGGAAGCCAAGCCGGTAGGTAAGACCAATACTACGCGGATGCCGGCGGGGCTAAAGATGGAATTTAATAATAGCGCCGAGGCGGCCAAAATAGTAAAAAGGGCGGCCAGACTATATGGAGCTTCACTGGTGGGCATTTGCGAGCTGGACAGGCGGTGGCTTTACTCTCATTCCTACCATAACATGACAAGAGAGAATAAACCAGTAGAAATCGGTGAAGAGTATAAATATGCCATAGTTATGGCCCATGAAATGGATTACGCCGGGATACAGCAGGCACCTAACGATATAGGGGAAGCGGCGGCGTCTACCGTATATTCCCGGATGGCGGGGGTATCGGCGCAGCTCGCGCAGTATATTCGCGGGCTGGGTTACAAGGCGATACCCACGGGCAACGATACGGCCAACAGCATTCCCCTGGCGGTAGATGCCGGCCTGGGTGAGCTGTCGCGCATGGGTCTGCTTATTACTCCCGGGTACGGGCCGCGGGTGCGCTTGAACAAGGTCTTTACCGACATGCCGCTTGAGGTGGACAGTCCCATTGAGTTCGGGGTGTGGGACTTCTGTATGAAATGTGAGAAGTGCGCTTATACCTGCCCGGGTCAGGCTATCATGCGGGGCAAGCCGACGGACAAGATAAACAATATCTGTAATCGTGAGGGCCTATTCCGCTGGCCGCTGGATGCGGAGAAATGCTTCGGCTTTTTATCCAGGAACGGCAGTGATTGTGGCGTCTGTATCAGGGTCTGTCCTTTTAACAAGACGCCGGGCGTGCTGCATGACTGGGTACGCTGGGGGGTAAAGAATACCCGCTGGCTGGACTCGCTTTTTGTCAGGGTTGATGATTGGCTGGGCTATGGGAAGCGGGGCAAGACGAGTGATTTCTGGGAAAGTAACTAGTGGTTTAATATTAAATATATCGCGTCAGTGGTTTGCGAGGGATTAAATGCAGGAAAGAGAAATCGAATCCATTGGTCATGAGCTGAGCGAGCTAATCGGTAAACAGGGTGCTGATTACATAGAGGCCCATATCGAGCACAGTGAAACCAGCCATCTGACCTACCGGGGCAGAGAGATGGAGTCCGTAGGCCGGACTACCGGTAGCGGGGGCAACGTGCGGGCGCT
>Ga0075115_10000796_pt1 | contig 15628 bp, 14 predicted proteins | sample AntAceMetag02UKH_FD_69785 | JGI IMG/M metagenome (GOLD analysis project Ga0075115, IMG submission 69785) | Saline lake microbial communities from Ace Lake, Antarctica - Antarctic Ace Lake Metagenome 02UKH | ecosystem: Environmental > Aquatic > Non-marine Saline and Alkaline > Saline | place... | reverse complement strand
GACCCCTCGACAACCGTAACAACATCCCCATCAACAGTAATCATCGGAGCAATAACCTTCGGCTTCTCAACAACATCTTCCCCAATAGCAACTTCCTCATCACTAACATCCGTCAAAACATCCTCATCAACAGAAGAAGACTCGGCCTCAGCCTCGGCAATCTCCAAATCACACTTCGGACAATACTCATGCTCTCCCGCCAAATACCCATGAATCGGACAAATAGAAAAAGTAGGCGAAATAGTAAAATACGGCAAATGATAATTACCACTAATTTTCTTAACCATTTTCTTAACAGCATCAATAGTCATTTTCTCCCCAACAAAAGTATGGAAAACGGTATTATGAACAAAAACCAAACAATCTTTTCCAGCCAAATAATTATGATTATTCTTAACCGTTAAATCATAAAACATATTATCCTTAGGCATAACCTTACTACATTTATTAACCCTAACAACCGGCAAATGCCTCTTTGCTCGATTAGAAACATCCTCCTTAATATTCAAAACATTAATATTAGCACAAAGTCTATCTTTAATCTTACTAAGATAATACTGAGGAATTCTCAACCGATAAGTCATTTTCTCATTTTCCCGTCGAGAAGTTTTATTATATTTACCAACATTAATCCCTGCAATAGAAAAAATTTCAAGCAAATCATCAGCAAGTTCAGAAGAAACCGTGCTATACTCCAAAGCTCCATCACGCTTATCAATGTGCCCATCGCTATCCATCAAGCCAGATAAAAAATCAAAAACATTATTCTCATTAAAATTATCCTTGACAAACCCAGGCACCTTCACATCATAAACCTTCTTCCCAGCAACAAAACCACACTTAAAGAAAAAATCCAAAACTTTTTTCTTAGAAGTACCAACCTCTCTCAAAACCTCACTCCTCTTATCATTCTTAATCACGGCAACATCTGCACCAAATTTCTCAAATAAAATCCTAGTAGCCTTTTTCAGAACTGAAACACTACTGCTAAAGAACCTCACACTATGCTTCTCAATATTATTCCCACCACGATTATCAACAAACTTAGAAATACATCCATCTCCAATAAAAAATCCTATCAACCACATCAAATCAGAATCGAGCTTTGTCTTCTTATCCGGATAAAGATTAAACGAATTCTGTAAAATATAATCTCCCTTCTCTAACTCATCCGCTCGCTTCTCAATAACACGATACTTGTTACTCTTCTGATATTCAACTCTACATTTTCCACTATGACGAAGATGATTGGCAAAACTCTTAATTCCTTTAACTTTTTTATTACAAATAGGACAAAAATTTTTAATCTCAATATTTTCCATAACAAAAAACGGATGCCAATCCGAAGTAACAATATCCAAATTTCCTTCACCTAAAACTCTAATTTTATCATGTTTCCGAACATCAATCTTCATAGCATCACTAACCTCATCCCATTCACTAACCCCCTCAACATTATTATAACTCAAAACCTTAAGAGGACTCAATTTCTTAAAATCTCTAACAATATCTTCAATCTTCAAAAGCCCCTTATTGGTCAAAACCTTATTCCCCTTCTCAACACAACCCCCCGTATATTTACATTGCAACTCATCCTGAACATCAAGCGCCTCAAAAACATCCTCAGTAAAATTCACAGGCAACTGCGACGAATTCGTATAATACGGCGCCGCCCCTTTCTGATAAGCATCCTCATTCGCAACAACAGCCCGACCAAACCTTTTCTTATCCGCCCTCGCAAATCTATAAGTCGTCCCCTCCCCCGGAGTCGCCTCCAAATTATAAATATTCCCAGTCTCCTCTTGATACTCCGTCAACCTATCTCTCATAAAATCCATAACCTTCAAAGCAAAAGTTCTCCCCTTCTCTGTCGTAATATTCTCACCCGGCATAAAATTCAAAATCGCCTCATTCATCCCCAAGAGCCCAATCGTCGCAAAATGATTCTTCCAATATTCCCCAAACCTCTGATGAACCTGTCTCAAATAAAACTTAGAATAAGGATAAAGTCCTATATTAGTAAAATTCTCAACCGTCTTCCTCTTAATCTCAAGACTCTCCTTCGCAAGTTCCATCAATCTATCAAGCCTCCCCAAAAAATCATCCTCATTCACAGACACAAAACCAAGCCTCGCCATATTAATAGTCACAACACCAATAGAACCTGTCAAAGGATTAGCCCCAAACAAACCCCCACCCCTCTTCTTCAACTGAGTATTATCAATACGCAACCGACAACACATCGACCGAGCATCCTCAGGCTTCATATCGGAATTCACAAAATTAGAAAAATAAGGAATCCCATACTTCGCCGTCATCTCCCAAATCAATTCATATTCCGGCTTATCAAAATCAAAATCCTTCGTAATATTATAAGTCGGAATCGGAAAAGTAAAAACCTGCCCAGTCGCATCCCCCTCAATCATAACCTCCGCAAACGCCTTATTAATCATCCCCATCTCCTTTTCAAAATCCTTATACGTTTCCATCTGCGGCTGCCCACCAATAATCACATGCTCACTCGCCATATAATCAGGCACATCCAAATCCATAGTTATGTTTGTAAACGGCGTATTCCCCGTAATAAACACTTTCCCATTTCTTCTTGCAATTACCGTCTCATTATCAGTATTAGGACACCAAATAACACCACTATAATCAACCTTCTCAACTTTCTGAATATAGGTATCTTCGTGTTTAATCAATCTCAAAACATAAATTAACTTCGTACCGATAGTAGGCTGCCTAGTCAAAACAGTAAAACCATACTCAGCACTAACACAAATTCTTTGTAAACCATCAAGAATATCCTTACTAGTAGTCGCAATCTTACAATCTTCAAAACCGTCCGCTTTCAAATAAGTATCCAAAAAAAGCTTCGACTGCCTACTGCTCAAATTACATAATTTCTCAGGAATAAAACTAACACAATTATCTACACCGAACATCTTATGAATCCTTCTAGAAGATGATGCATTCAATCTTATCATTTTAACACTGTCCCCAAAGGCAGGACAAGAATCTCTCACAGTATAATCCAACTCGAAATAATCAAGCAATTTTATTATCTCTTTATATTTACTAGGATTCTTAATCTTTGATTGATAAATCGTTACCCGCTTACAATGCCTATGCTTTTGATTTGAATTCTCAATAGTGCCCTCGGCAATCACCCATGCCAAAAGCTTAATCTCCTCATCAGCAATCTTCACATCACTTTTCAAATTCTTTCCAGCAATAGGAACAATAAACGGGGACTTTCTTTTCATGGTTTCTTCAACCTCCTCTAAATAATAATTTTCACCACCAAACTTCTTTCGAACAACCCTGTGCCCCGGAGAAATCAATTGGTCCTGAATTCTATTCTTCAAATTATACATCACACCCTTATATTGACGAGAAAACATTTTTTTAACCGGCTTATCCTCAATCTCCCCTTTAGCAACATTAAACGTCTTAATCATGTCTCCCTTCTTCAACCCATCATAGCCAACCCAACCACTCGGAGTCAAAATTTCAGTATCTTCAGACATACATTGAAATCCTACCCTCGTCGGCACAGCCAAATTAAAAACAAATTCCTGCATGCTCTGCTTAACCTGCTTGTAATCCATCTTGTCATACCTCACAAACGGCGCAAGCAAAGTATCAAAATTCGAAAACGCCTGAGCCCCCGCAGTCTCGCCCTGCAACGTATAAAAGAAATTAACCATCTGCCCCAACGCTGTTCTCAAATGTTTCGGCGGCTTCGACTCAACCTTACCCTTAACACCTTTAAACCCAACCGTCAACAAATCCTTCAAATCCCAACCAACACAATACGCCCCAAGAGAATCAACATCATGGATATGCAAATCATTAGACTCATGAACTTTACGAATCGCCTCCGGGTAAACTCTCCTCATCCAATAATTCGCAATAATCTTCGTCGTAATATAATTATTCAAACCCTGCAAACTGTAACCCATATTAGAATTCTCCTTAACCATCCAATCATTCAAACCAATATAATCATCAACAACTTCAATCGTATCAAACAAACCCTTAACATCCCTCAACTCCTCATGACTCTGCCGATAAAGAATAAACGCCTTCGCAACCTTCGCATGCCCCTCTTCAATCAAAATCTTCTCAGTCATATCCTGAACTTCCTCAACCTCCGGGATCCCATGCTCCCCATTAATCATATCCAACTTCTTAACAATCAAGTCAGTAAGAACAGCCGGCCTTTCCTTATCTTTTCCACCAACGGCCTTAACCGCACTCCAAATAGCATGCTCAATCTTATCCTTCTGGAATAACACAACGCTCCCATCTCTCTTACGAATTTTCTTTACCATTTATTTTATATCCCTTAGCAAACCACACCAAGCCCGGCGCAAAGCGCCTACCACCGGAAACAAAGTTTCCTACCATCATCGCCAAAAGCGACTACCCCCGGCATTCAAAAAATGCCTACCCTCGGAAAAGTAAAACTTTTCCTTACAAACTCAAATTTATTTGAGTTTGTTTATCTCATCCTTAAACTCTTCAATATCTTCAAAGTCCCGGTATACCGCAGCAAACCGAATATACGCAACCTTGTCAACCTGCCGAAGTTTACTCATCACAAGCTCCCCAATCTTTGAACTCTTAATGTCCTTATCCTTCGCAATCCGATAAATCTTCGCCTCAACCTCATCAACAATCTTCTCAATTTGCTCAGTTGTAAAAGGTCTTTTCTGAAGATTCTTATCAAACCCCTCAAAAAGCTTATCTCGTGAAAACTTCTGCCTTCGACCGTCCTTCTTAATAACATTCAGGTCCAATTCCACCCGCTCATATGTCGTAAAACGCTTCCCACACTTCAGACATTCACGCCTCCTACGAGCCACAGAACCACTGTCACGTTTATCTGTAACCTTCGTTTCAGCGGCGCAACAATACGGACATAGCATATTTTATTTTTTGATGTCTTCATCAAATAAATGAAAACATGAAGCTTCTTTGAAGCTACTTTTTGTTATTTTATAGTGAATACAAGATATAGTATCTCGCACCCCTTTTAACTACAATTACTTGTAGTTGTAAGAAACCATTAACCAAAAGACTATTTAAAGATTGTTGTAATAAAGGAACCACTTTCGTTAACTATAGTTAACATTGCAGACCAAAAGTTACTTTTTTTGAATGGTCACGCATCTTTATATAAGAAAAAATAGAGAAAAATATCACTCAAAAATACCCTCGATAAAAAACCAAATTTCAATAAAACTTAAACCGCTTACACAATTCTTTAACTTCCCCAGCAATCTTTCCACGAATAAATTCATTTGACATATGATTTATCACATCTGCCATCCAATTTCCAACAATAATCATCTCCTTTTCTTTCATGCCCATAGTAGTCAAAATAGGGGTCCCAAGTCTAATCCCAGAAGGCCTAAACAAAGCCGCCTTGTCAAACGGAACCGAATTAGCATTAGTAACAATCCCCGCCTCTTCCAAAGCAACCGCAACATCATGCCCCTTCCCCTCCTCACCAATCGCAGGAGTCTTCTCTAAATTAATCAAAATCAAATGATTATCACTCCCATCACTAACAAGATTAATATTCCTCTTTTTCAAAGTCTCTGCAAGCACAAAAGAATTCTTAACAATCTGCTCAGAATATTCTCTGAAAGAAGGCATCATAGCCTCACCAAAACAAACAGCCTTACCCGCAATCGTATGCTCGTGAGGACCACCCTGCAACCCCGGGAAAACCGCCTTATCAATCGCCTTCCCAAATTCTTCCTTACACATAATTATCGCACTCCGCGGACCCCTCAAAGTCTTATGAGTAGTCGTAGTCACAAAATCAAAATCCGGAAACGGAGAAGGATGAACACCCGTAGCAACCAACCCAGCAATATGAGAAATATCCGCCAAACAATAAGCCCCAACCTCCCTAGCAATATCAGCAAACGCCTTAAAATCAATAACCCTTGGATAAGCCGTAGCACCGCAAACAATCATCTTCGGCCGTTCCCTCAAAGCAATCTCCCGAACCTTTTCCATATCAACAAGTCCCGTCTCCTCCTCAACACCATACGAAACAAAATCATAAGTCTTCCCCGAAAAATTAACCTTCGACCCGTGCGTCAAATGTCCACCATGACTCAAATCCATCCCAAGAATCTTATCCCCTCTTTCCAGCATAGCAAAATAAACCGCCATATTCGCAGGACTCCCAGAATTCGGTTGCACATTCACATGCTCCGCCCCAAACAATTTCTTAGCCCGCTCAATCGCCAACCTCTCAATCTCATCACAAAACTTATTCCCCTGATAATACCGACGCCCCGGATAACCCTCTGCATACTTATTATTAAAAACCGAACCACACGCCGCCAGAACATCCTTCGAACAAAAATTCTCCGACGGTATCATATTCAAAGTCGTCTTCTGTCTATCCAACTCATTAGTCACAATCTCATTCACTTCCTTATCCGAAATCCAAAAACTCATACAAGGCCCTCCCCCCGCTCCGTTTTCTCTTCAGCTTTAAGCCGACCAAGCTCCTCCTCAGAATAATTACAAATAATATACTTAGCCAAAAGTGGAAACTTATTCATCATAATCTCATACATTTTATATGCAATACGTCGATAAGAATCATGAGCAAGCGGAGTGGTTCTAAGTTTAATAAAATGACAAATTTCTCTCAAGTTCATCGTAATCAAAAATCTCTTCCTAAATCCAAGCGGCAAAAGATACTGCGCCTCCAAAGGATACTTCACACGAACCCTCTCGTAAACAGATTTAGCCTTTTCCATAGCAAGCCTATATTCTGCCTCCATACCGGCACTGACAATATCAACAGGAATATCATAGCCCAAATCTGAAGTAAAAATAGGATTCGTCTGAGTACAAATTCTATGACGCTGCAAATCACGAAAAGCTCCATAGTCCATCACTATTTCAAAACTAAAATTCTCATGTTCAAACTCCCTCATAGGATTATCGAAATCCCCCATCTTACCAAGATATCCCTCAAGAACTTCTTCCTTTTCAATTAAACTCATGCCCACAACCATAGACACCGCCTCATTAAAAGAACAATTACCGTAACGATACAAAATAGAAGAAAGAATAGAGTCCTCAGGATTATTAGAAGCAGAAACAAGCTTAACCTTTTCCCCATCAAAAGAATTTCCCTCAAAATTAAAGCTTTGAAGATTTTTATTCGTCTCATAAATATAATTACTTCTATCCGAAAATTTCAACAAAGAAGGCAAAATCTTCCCGCCCTCAGTCTTCAACATCTCACCAATCTCATTCATCTCCTTCAACGGGTGAGACAAAAGCTTAGAAATAGCATGCGACAACTGTCGAGCATTTAACGTCCAACCAAGACTAGTTTTAGTACATGTAGGCAATAAATAACGAATAGCATCAAATCTCCGAGAAGCAGTCGCCCTTTTCCAAGCAGCCTCAGACACACCCTCCTCCAACGGAACAACTCCCTTCACATATTCCAAAACTGGCTCTTGCAACTTTGTATAAATTTCAAAAAGATAATCCAACATTTCACCAATCTCACCAGCGAACTCAGAATTTTTCAAAACCTCATCAAGATAAAACGAACTCCTATCAAACGAAACATACCTCGTAGATTTCTCACAAAAAGAAGCCAACCGATTATCCTCTATAACTTTCGTAGCCAAAATACTCACACCCTCAAGACCAAAACCAATAATCGCCCCCTCGGCAATAGAACTATGTCCATAACCAAGAACCCATTTCTCCAAAAATTTAATCGCACTCTCTGTCGCATGCTTCGTCGCCTCGCCCTTTCCCGTCTTCTTAATCTCCTCGACAAGCAAATTAAAATTATTCTCATTCTGCTTTAATAACTCTAAGAAACTTTCCCTCAACCCTCCCTGTGACCGACTATATCGAGCCTGCATCAAAGCCCAAACTTCAGGATGAAAATTCTTAGTGGCAAAAATAGGACTGTCAACATTCGTAAAAAAATAATCCAAAACCAATTTATCCTCATCGCTATAACCCAAACAGCTTTCAATCTTATCCCAAACTTCCGCATGAATTTCCTCTGGAGTCTTAGATAAATCTAAGCCCTCCCCCTCATCCAAAACCTTCTTCAAAATATCCAAATACGACCTCATTTTCCAACAGCCTCCACCCCATATCTTTTCTCAAGCTTCTCAATCATCTTTTCCTTTTCCTTCTCGCTCATATCCTTCGTGCTAAAAACAATTTCCCTTCTTTTATCTTCAACAATTTCATTCTTCACAATCCCATAAATATCCTCATGAATCTCCTCCACACTTCTCATCGAACCACTCGGCGTACACTTAACAACATTCCAACCAAATTTACCAGCACAATACAAAAATGCATCCGAAGCATTCTTCAAATGATTTATATCAGCCTCATGAATATCCCGCTTCTCCCCGCCAACATAATCCCGAGCCCCTTTTTTATCAACCAATTTCTGAGCAACTTCCGGGTCAGCATAAAGCAAAATTTGACAATCCGGCTCCGGTATTCCAAAAATCCCAAACTCCAATTCCTTCAACCAATCCAAAAATTTATCCCTCTCAAAAGAATCACTAATCTTACCCGCCTGATGACCCATATTCGCCGAAACATAACGATTACTAATACCAATCTCTCCCCGCTCAAGCCTCTCCTTGATATCTTTCGAAGCTGCAAATCTATCGCAAGCAAAAAAAACAGAAGCACGATAAGGACCAACTTCCTCAGCACTACCAAATTTCCCATTCAAATAATCCTCAACAAGAACCGCACTCCTCTCGCCATACCTCGGAAAATCCAACATAAAAACAGAATAACCCTCAGCTTTCAAACGCTCAACCAACCTCTCAGTCTGCGTCCCCTTCCCACTACCATCAGTCCCATCAATCACAATCAATTTCCCCTTCTTAACCATACCAAAACAACTTCTCAGACCTTTATAAAAAAATATACACTACAACATATACATCACAATAAAAGATATAAACATAAACAATAAGTAATTTTTATGGACAGAATAAAGGTAACAATGACACCAACCCAAAGGGAAGAACATTTGGGAGCATATTTAAAGCGAAGAGGAATGTCTCACATTAAAGAAAATCCTAACGCAGCATATTGTCCAATATCTCTAACATCAACTCCTTCCGAATTAAGAAATATACTAGCTAGTCGACAAAAAACTCTAATAGATGAAGTATTGGCCCCCGTAGGAATAACAGGATATGACCCAGAAAACGCTCCATACTCACCAGATAACAATAAAACAGCACAATCAGACGAAATATGTATGGTAGATACAGGAAAAATTATAGGAGCAAGATATTTTATAGGGCACAGTATACTACCCTCAACCGGAATGGGTGTAGAATTAAAAACAGCCGAGTTCTTAAATCGGATAATAGTATTATTAACGGATAACAATATAAGAGACACGAGAATGAAAGTTCTCGAAGGACTTAATCTAGGATATGATCACTTTGAAAAACAAACCCCAGAATTTATACAAGTATTAAAATTCCTAAAAAACTATTCCCCCGGAACAGGATTAAAAAACGGAAACCCAATTTTACTAGGATTCCCAAACAATAACGGAAGCAACCCTGTCGACCTAGAAGATGCAGTTAGCACAACCTTCCCAAAGTTACGATACACCCACAGAGCAGAAATACATCCAGTACAACAAGCACCAATAAATTTAGAACAATTTTATGAATTTAGAGAAATGGTCGAAAACTAAAAACTCTCAGAGATAGGGCCCAATCATAAGCTCCCCATAATCTTACAAAAATTACAAAGCTCACTCCTCGAAGGCTCCCCACATTCTCGACATTTCTTAATCTCAAAAACATTTCCCTTCCTCAACCCGGGAATCAACTTCTGAAAATTCTCAACAATCGCCAACTTCTCTTTATCACTAATATGCGACATCCATTCCCGAGTCTCAACCCTGTAAGTCCCAAACGCACACGGACATTTATCATACAAAATATCAAACTTCTTAGATTTAGCATAAGCCCTAATATCATTCTCCGCAACAAAAAACAACGGCTTAACCCTCTGACAAAACCCATTACCGGCCACCGGCTGCCGGTCACCGGATACCCCTGTCGCAGGAGAGCTACGCGCTCCAAGACAGATGTTCCCCTTCAAAAAATTCATCAAAACATTCTGCGCCTCGTCGTCGAGATTATGCCCCGTCACCAACTTATCCGCCCCAAGTTTCTTCGCCCACTTATTCAAAATCCATCTCTTAATAATCCCGCAAACCGTACACCCCGTCAAATTCTTCTGCTTCTTCAAAACAGCCTTAATAAAACAAATCCCCTGCCCAAACTCCTCCTTCAAATCAACAATCGTCAACGGCACACCCAACTCCTCACAAAACTTCAACATATTCTCATTATGAATCTCCGACCACCTCCCCAACTTCAAATCAATCATTAATCCAGAAACATCATATCCCAACTTCTTCAAAATATACAAAACCGAAACAGAATCCTTCCCCCCCGACAAAGCTACAACCACCTTATCAGTCTTCTTCAGCAACTTATACCTATTAATTGTCTCCACTACTTTCTTCTCGATATCCATCTTAAATTTTTATCTCAGCCTCCAAAAAATCATTCTTAGTCAACTTAAAATATTCCTCGACAGACTTTATCAAATAATTACTTCTTGAGAAAAAACTACTTCTTATTCTATCAAAATAAGTCCACAAAAAAACTCTCACATTTTGTATCTTCAACTTTTCAACCACAGGAACAAAATCGCTATCTCCCGTCAACAAAACAATTCCATCAACATTTGGAAAATCATTCAAAACAGAAACGGCATCAATCCCCAAAAGCATATCAACCCCTTTTTGTTTGTAAATAAACTTATCACCAGCCCTCAATCTCTGAGTCCTCCCCTCTCTCAAAACAATTCCCTGTTTCTTAAAAAACCCAGCAAATCTATCATAGTACTCTTTTCTCTTATTCTCTTTATCAGAGGGGTTTTCCGTCTGAAATGGCGGAGCATCATAAATAAAAATCTTCTCAACAAAAAAATTATTTTTTTCTGCAATGTTCAAAATAAAATTCTTCAAATCATATTTAAATTTCTTCTTGAAAAAATAATTCTTCAATCTTATCAAATAAGCATTATCAATAAAAACAACAACTTTAAAAAAATCATCCGGCAACTCCGAAGAATCACCGGGGATTATCATACTCTCCTTAAGAATTCTAGGCTTATAAATTTTTTCATTTTCATTTTCCCTCATTTTGTTCCTTCCCCCCCGACAAAGCCACAACCACATTATCCGACTTCTTCAACAATTTATATTTCGCAATCGTTTCCGCAACCTTATTCTCTATACCCATTATATAAGAATGAGAAATCTCTTTTTAAAATTAAGGTTAACACCACCCCCAAAAACTTTATAAACAAAAACATTCTAAATATTTCATGACAGACAAAGAAAAGAATACAGATTACAAAAAAATCTTAAAGAACATTTCTAAAAACTATTGGGCAATCTCAACAGTCGTTCTAGCAGTATTACTTATCGCAGTATTAATATCCGGAGGAAACAGCGGCCCGACAGTAAGCGCACAAGAGGCAGGACAAAGTCTACTATCATTCGCAAACGCACAAGGAGCAGAAGCAGGATTAGTATCGGTAAACGACAACGGACAATTCTACGAAGTAATCCTATCAATCCAAGAACAAGAAGTTCCCCTATACGTAACCAAAGACGGAGAATCATTCACACAACAATTAATCCCATTAACTGCCCAAGTTACTGCACCAACCCAAGAACAACAAGCTCCAACACCCACTGAAGTTCCTAAATCTGACAAACCTGTTGTTGAATTATACGTTATGAGTTTTTGTCCATATGGAAATAGAGCGGAAGAAACTATGATACCAGTATATAACTTACTAAAAGATAAAGTAGATTGGAATATTAATTACATCGTTTCGGTAAGTGGAGACACTATAAGGTCTCTTCATGGACAACCGGAAACAGATCAAAATATAAGAGAAGTTTGTGTTAAAAATGAATATGGTCTGGATAAGTTTTGGAGCTTCATAAGTTATGTAAATAATAATTGCGGTAGAGATGGAAGCTGTTGGGAAGCTGGCGCAGTGAGCCTAGAGTTAGACGTTAATAGTATACAAACTTGTCTCGACAATCAAGGATTAGAATTAATGAAAACTGAGGCTCAGATATCCGAAAATGCAGGGGCAAACGGTTCTCCTACTTTATTGATTAACGGAGTTGGATCTAACTCAGTTTATCAATATGAAAACCCAGAAGCATACAAACAAGCAATCTGTAGTGCATTTAATATAGCACCTACGGAATGTGAGGGAATATTAGAAGGAAGTAGTTCTGGTGCTGCTACTGGTGGAAGTTGTTAATTTTATTTTTAATTATTCAATAGAACTTAATCTTATAAAAAATATTTAAGCAACAATCGGCTTGTCCAAATAAACAACCACCTTAAAATAACACTCCCAAAACGGGCGAAGCCCTACAAATCCCAAATACTAAATACCAAATCCCTCGTAAAATCCCCCGTCGCAGGCCCTACAAATCCCAAATACCAAATCCCAAATACCTTCATCACGCAGTGATGACCGGCTTATCCAAATAAGCAACCTCATCATCCGACAACCTCAACTCAGCCCTAATCTTATTCCTCTGCAAAATAATCTTCAACAACAAAAAATCCTTCATCGCAGTCTTCGTAGAAATATGACAAAGTTTAGCATACTTCTGACAAATCGTTTTCTTCTTCGCCGCCCTCTGATTCTGCAACCATATTTTCAAAATCCGCGAAGGCTTCCTATACTGCGTCCATCCACCACGATTATATTTCTTAACCGAGGCAACACCCGCCCCAAGCAAAAAATATTCATAAACCATAAATCTCCAATGCCTCTGTCTCCGAATCCGCCCCCTAAAAACATCAGCCAAACTCAAAGCATCAACCGCCCGACACAACTCCTCTCCCCTATACGCCAAAGGCAAATTCTCCTCGACCCACAAAAAAACATCATCAATCGGCATATTAACCTCATCATAAACCCTAAGCATCTCCTCATCAATCTTAGCATTCTGAAAAACATGCTGCAAAGCCGTAAAAATAGACTGCTCCCTATTCCTATCCCCCACCTCCTTAACCAACTCAGGCGAATCCATCTTAGACAAAACCTGCAAATCATTCAACGCCGCCCGAATATCCCCACGAGCCTTAATAGCAATAGAAGTCAAAATCTCCGAAGACACCGCACAATTTTCCTTCTCACAAACTTCATTTAAAACCTCAAGCACAATTTTATAATCAACCTCCTTCAGCGGAATCAACTCAGCCTTCCTCCTCAACAAACTAAATTTTTTATTCCAAATATCATTCGCCGTAATAATAACCGGAAACACTGATTTCTCCAAAAGCCCAAGCAACTCACCAAGTCCTCCCCTATCCTTAACCGCCGCAATCCCATCAACCTCATCAATCAAAATAATCTTATGTTTCCTAAACAAACTCTTCTGCTGAGACGCCGGCCCAACAACCTCAGAAATCTTCTCCTTATTTCTCAAATCCGAAGCATTCAATTCCAAAATCTCCGCATCATTCTCAAGCGCAATCGCATAAGCCAAACTCGTCTTCCCAACTCCCGGAGGTCCATGCAAAACAACCGCCTTCTTCTTCGGAAACATTTTCAAAAAAATCTTCACCTTATCAACCGCCAACTCCTGCCCTTTCACATCCGCAAAACATTTCGCCCGATACTTTTCACACCACGGAATATTATCCATATTTATCATCGTATCATCTCCAAATCACCACTTATCACAACCGGATTAATCCCCTTAAGCTCATCGGTAAAAGAACAATTCGGCAAAGCATTATAAAAAAATATTTTCTTTCCCATCTCCCACGCCTTATATATCTCCAAAAAAGTCGCACCACCAACATAGTTAGAAATCCCCTTCTTCTCAAAATTCAAAACCAAAATTGCATCCTGCGGTTCAATGTTCTCCTTATCCTTCGCCATCATTATAGCTTTCCACCGAATATGCTCATCCTTATCCATAGCCTTCAACCTCTCCTCCATAAAAGGATCATCATAAGAATTCGGATAACTTACCTCATGCCCCCCATTCTCCAAAACATCAACAACCTCTTTTATCCTATCATAAAAATGCTTACTACACGCAATAAAAATCTTCATCGTATCCTACACAGCCCCCAGCGCCGTAACAAGTTTATCTCGACATCCCCTAGCAGTATTATTATCTTTCGCGAAAAATCTTAATAAACGCTCATCCCACTTCCCATTGTCAATATTATCCGCAAAATTATAAAATACATCGACCTCCCTACCATAAGCAGAAACCCTAAACCTACTTCTAACCTGAAGTGTACCATCTGCATGTAATGTAGACGCGTCATACGCCACTTTAGGCAAAACACGAGAAACAGGATCAAAAGCATCCAAACCATAATCAATAGCAATCAAAACACCATCAACAAGTCTCCTACATCGCTCAATTCTCCTAGAAAACACCATCACTCGCCCCCCTTCAAATCTCCCTTCTCTCCACCAATTCCCGCCATAATAAAACTTGCAATCAAAGACTCCAACTGAATAAACTCATCCGCACCCTCAACCAATCTAAACTCAGCCTCGCCAGTCTTCTCTGTCAATTTAACCTTCAAAATATTATCAATCGGCAAATTCCAAACCTCTTTCTGAATAGCCTTAATAACATCCTGCCCCGAAATAGATTCTTTGAGCATAATATCCAACAGCTTCTCCCTCGAACTCTGAAAATCCCCACTCAAAGCATAATCTAAAACAATCTTAATATCACTCGGCTTCGCCTTAGAAACAATCGTATTAACCAAATCCGGAGTAATGTTCGGCGAAATCGAAGCAGTCGCCTGCAACAAATTAATCACTCTCCTACAATCCCCCTCACTCGCCTCATATAAAGCATCAAAAGCATCCGCACTAATCGACAATCCCTCAGTCTCCGCAATCAAATCGATCCTCTTCTTAATATCCTTCTTCTCCAACAACTGGAACCTAAACACAACCGCCCTCGACTGAATCGGGTCCAAAATCTTCGACGAATAATTACAGCTCATCACAAACCTACAAGTCGAAGTATAATTCTCCATAGTCCTCCTCAAAGCCTGCTGAGCCTCCCTGGTCAAAGCATCAGCCTCATCCAAGAAAATAACCTTAAACGGAACATCGCCCAAAGCCTTCGTCCTCGCAAAATCCTTAACCTTCTGCCGAACAACATCAATACCCCTCTCATCCGAAGCATTCAACTCCAAATAATTTTCCCTCCAAGATTCCCCAAACAACTGCTTAACAATAATCAAAGCCAAAGTCGACTTTCCAATCCCGGCCGGACCAGCAAAAAGCAAATGCGGAATATTCATAGAGTTCACCAACGCCTTAACCCTCTTAATAATCTCCTCCTGCCCAACCATCTCCTCAAACCTCTTAGGACGATACTTCTCAGTCCACACCTCCGAATTAAAATGCTCACTCATCACTTAGCATAATATTTTCCGTTTATAAGGATTATTGT
>Ga0075115_10000789_pt1 | contig 15678 bp, 19 predicted proteins | sample AntAceMetag02UKH_FD_69785 | JGI IMG/M metagenome (GOLD analysis project Ga0075115, IMG submission 69785) | Saline lake microbial communities from Ace Lake, Antarctica - Antarctic Ace Lake Metagenome 02UKH | ecosystem: Environmental > Aquatic > Non-marine Saline and Alkaline > Saline | place... | reverse complement strand
TCAAGCAGCAGGGTATGGCGTGACATACGCCGAGGATGGAGACGAAGCCCTCGATACCCTTGGAAAACAACCTCCCGATCTGGTCCTCCTGGATTACATGATGCCCGGAAAAAACGGCCTGCAAGTTGCTCATGAATTGAAAGAACGGATTCCGGCCGTTCCCATTTTGATGATTACGGCCTATGCGGAGATAAAATTCGCGGTTGAAGCGATAAAGATGGGCATTTACGACTACGTGACAAAACCCATAGACAATAACGACCTCCTGTTCTCCATCCAGCGCGCCCTGGAAAAACAGGACCTGGTTCAAGAAGTGGAGCGCCTCCGAAAGGTCCTCAGTGAAAGGACTTCGCTTCAAAGGCTTATGGGGAAGAGCGATCCCATCAAAAAGCTCGTCCAGTTAATAAAAAAGGTTGCCCCAACATCCTTCACTGTCCTTGTGGAAGGAGAGAGCGGGTCTGGAAAGGAGCTTGTTGCCAGAGCGATCCATGACTTGAGCAAAGTGAAGGACGGACCTTTCGTGGCGTTGGACTGCGGAGCGATTCCCGAATCCTTGATCGAAAGCGAACTCTTCGGTTACATGAAAGGCGCCTTTACAGGGGCGCACAGCAACAAGCCAGGGCAGTTTGAAATGGCTGACGGGGGCACTCTGTTTCTGGACGAGGTAGGGAACCTCCCTTACGGTTCCCAGCAAAAGCTCCTTCGGGTTATGCAGGAGAGATGTATTCAGCGGTTGGGGGGAAAGAAGAAGCTCTCGATTCAAGTCCGAATCATAGCGGCCACCAACCAGTCGCTGGAGAAAGACATGGAAGACGGGACGTTCCGGACGGACCTCTATTTCCGTCTGAAGGAATTTGCTATTACTGTCCCGCCCCTCAGAGAACGAAAGGAAGACATCGTGTACCTGGCCAAAAAATTCATGGACGAAGTCCAATCCGAGCTCGGACGGAGCTGTAAGGGATTCTCAAAAGAAACGATCAAATACCTCATGTCCTATTCATGGCCGGGAAATGTCAGAGAGCTTCGGAATATGGTTCGGCAGGCCGTCCTTCTATGCGACGAAAACGCCTTCATAAAGCCTGACAACTTGATGTTTAGCCCCTGTTTGACAACGAGCACAAAAGACCATGCCGCTTTTGACTATGTTTATGATGGCAAAAAGCCCCTTAAGGAGATACTGAAGTCCTTGAGCGATGACCTGGAGCAGACGATCATAAAGGAGACCTTAACCCAAACAAAGGGAAATAAGAGCGAGGCGGCCAGGAGACTCGGGATAGATTACAAGACCCTGCTCAGAAAAATTAAGACTCATGAGATAGATTAGGATAATGATTAGTGGTCAGTGGTCAGTGGTCAGTATTCCGGTTGTTTCAGAAAAAGCCATAATTAGAATCGCTGTTGGGCCATTCCCCAGGTTGATTTTGCGCCTATTTTGTGATAAATTATTTGGCATCTTTCACGACAGATCAAAAGTAGTTTACACTTTGTTGATCTTGTATTTTGGCAATGAAATTTGAAATTGGAAATTGGGAAAAACACAAAGATGTAGCTGTATTACCTAATTTCGAATTTCGAATTTCTAGTTTCGACATCGGCATTCAATTCGACAATACACGCTTTTTCGAAAAAAGTGTAAACTGGTGAATGAAGGACGCCAATTATTTAATGTTTTTTAACACATAAAAAAGAGGTGTGAAATATGCAGCCAAGTTTACAACCCAAAAAAGCCAGGCTTAATGTTCAAATCTCTTCTAAACTTAAAAACAGGCTTTCCCAAATGTCCGCTTTTCAAGGTAAAAAAGTTTCTGTCCTGGTTCGAGAGTCTATTGAAGAAAAGTTAGAACAAATTGATAGAAAGATATTTGAGGGAAAAATGATGTGTGCCTATCAGGAGTTGGCACAAGAGAATCTGAAAATTTCAGAGGATTTCAAATACGTTGATTCCGAAAATCTTTAATGAGGGAATAAAGTTTATATCTGTTATCCAAGTTAAGCGGGGTGGTATCCATTATGCGAAACTTGATCCGGTTGTGGGAAGAGAAACGGGAAAAACTCGGCCTGTGCTTGTGATTCAAAACGACATCGGTAATATGCACTCATCAACTACTATTGTGGCTGTCATCACCGAATATTCAGAGAAAAAAGCATTTTATCCCATCTGCGTTGCCATCAAGAAGAAGGACAATGGTCTTAAAAAAGATTCAATTGTTAATTTATCTCAAATTAGAACCATTGACAAAAAGAGGCTTAATAGTCCAAAATTAGGTACACTCTCAAGCGATTCCATGAAAAAGGTTGATGACGCATTAAAGAACAGCCTGGCGCTCAGTTGATTGCACAAGATTACTCTTTGCCCATGGCAGTATCGGGTTGAATCGGGTCTACTCAGAATGTTCAACTATGATGCCTCTGTCTCCGCCCACCACCCACTGACAACTGACCACTAAACTATGGCATCTCTGCCATAAATTAGGGCGGCGATGCCATACCTTTTCCTATCCCAAATTCTTCTCTCCGGGGAGCTGATTTTCAGATGATGTAATGAATTCAATCGGATAGGAAATTCGCCTCACTTTGGCATAAGAAATGCAAAAAGATTAAGAAATCTATCGGCTTGTGCAAAGCAGGTCGTTAAGACGAACGATGCCTGAGTAAGGTGTTGCTTTCCTAAAATCCAATTAGAAAAGGGGTGAATTCAAATGGCAGTAGAAAAAACTAATGCGTCCTCAAGTTTGGTAGAGGTTATCGACAGGATTCTTGACAAAGGTGTGGTTGTTGATGCATGGGCTAGAGTTTCTCTGGTCGGCATTGAACTTCTCGCAGTAGAGGCAAGAGTTGTGGTGGCAGGTGTAGAAACATACCTGAAGTATGCTGAAGCGGTTGGCCTTACCGCAACAGCCTAACAATTAGAAAGGGGATTGGCAGATATCCTTGAGGTGTTTGAGGCGTTTTAAGAAACCCCTCTATCGGCAACAGGATAGTTAACTGCTTATCTTGAGCATATCTGAAATCTCCGATTGTATTTTTTAAAAAGCCGTAAATAAATCTGACAATACCTCTTAATCCCACGTTCTAGCGCGAAAACGAGCAAAAGCTACATATTTTCCAGGTGTTTGATGCATGAAGCGACATTGCCTATGGTTTAAAAGGGCCATAAAAAATAATTGTCCGATTTGTTTACGGTTTTTTTCTTTCAAGAGGTAGAATGATGGGGGCTGCAGAAGAATTAAGGGTATTGGCAAACAGCATTATCGATTCTTATGAAATGCGTGTGAGTACGGTAAACACCTTAATGGGTCAAGCAAATAATCTCCTTAAAGCTTTTCAAATAGAGCTTGAGGAAATGATTGCCCTGTTGAGGGACAACCTTGCTAAATCGGAAAGCCTGAGAAAAAAGGACTTCGAGCACATGATCAAAGACGTCATCGAACGCCGCATACAGAGGGGGCAAGAGGCGGAGCAGAGTTTTAAACTCTTCCAGGGGGAAGAAAAAGAAATGATTGCGCGGTTAAGAGACATCATTTTCAGTGGGAACAGCTCAAGTCTGGATGATATTGAGGCCATAAGAGAAGATATCCTGAGAAGGCAGAAAATGCGTGAAAAGAAGATCGTTAAATCGCTTAAATGCTTTCAGGTCGAACAGGAAGAGCTGAGAGTTGCACTGAAAAAGCTTCTATCAAAAGGAGAAAATGTTAAAATTAAAGATTTTAAAACCATGATAAACGCACTCAGGTTTCAGCAGAGCGATCATGATTCAGAGATGATACGGATGTTGGAAGAGTTCGATGTTGTAAGGGATAAGGTTCAAACCCAGTGGCAGGCAGTGTCCAGGGTTAGTGGTTAGTCAATGGTCATTAGTTATTTGGCTTCGCCGTCATTCAATTGTCATTCAATTGTCATTCAATTGTTATGACGAGCAACAAGTAACGAGTAACCAATTATGCCAATCTACGTGAGTAAGCTATATTCATGTCAGATTCGCCATTAGAAATTTTCGAGACATCCTTACAGGGCGTAGAGGTGTGGAGCTTGCCCCTCTATAGGCACTGAATGCTTTCCCAAGCATGTCTTTATAACAGTAAGAAACAAAGGAGAAAAAAATGTCGAATGCGCATGATTTTAGAAGATTGGCTGAGGAAGTGAAAAGTGCCTATGAGGCAAGGGTTAACTGTGTATCTGACATAAAACAGGGGACTGCAAATTTACTGGATACTTTCGGCAAGGCCCATGAAGAGATGTCAAAGGCATTGCGGTCTGATTTGGCCGGGTTCAAATCAGAACTGGATGGAGCTGAGAAGGAACGTAAGAGTGCTGACCAGGTCGAGATATCGGAGAGAAGAGACTATATTACCGATCTGAAAGATAAAGCCCAGGCAATGGTGGATGAATTTGACAAGGCCCATGAAGAGATGTCAAAGGCATTGCGGTCTGATTTGGCCGGGTTCAAATCAGAACTGGATGGAGCTGAGAAGGAACGTAAGAGTGCTGACCAAGCGGAGGTGAATCAGAGAAGGCAGGATATTACAAACCTTCTTGTTGAATTTGACAAAGCCCATGAAGAAATGGCAAGTGCATTGCGGTCTGATTTGGCCGGGTTCAAATCAGAACTGGATGGAGCTGAGAAGGAACGTAAGAGTGCTGACCAGGTCGAGATGTCGGAGAGAAGAGACTATATTACCGATCTGAGAGATAAAGCCCAGGCAATGGTGGATGAATTTGACAAGGCCCATGAAGAGATGTCAAAGGCATTGCGGTCTGAGTTGGCCAAGATTAAACCTGAGTTGAAGTCAGCGGAATCTGAGAGGAAGGCCGGAGTTCGTGCTCACATAGCGGAAGTGCAATCCGAGATAAGGGAGATGTCCGCTGCGTGGAAGGAACTATTGACTACCATGCAGTCCGTCCGAGGAGGCATTGTCATCACTGGACCTGCCAAGGTGGAAGCCGCTCTGGAAGTAAAGGCGGTCGAAGAAAGCTTTGAGGAAGTAGTAGTAGAAGAAGAAGAAGAAGAGGTAGAGGAAACTGAACCGGAAGAAGAGAAGGTAGAGGAAACTGAACCGGAAGAAGAGAAGGTAGAGGAACTTGAAGAACGTGAAGACCTGATACAAAAGATCCTTGGCCTTATAGGTGATCACCCCGAGGGTTTAAGAATGGTGGAGATTGGTGAGAAGCTGGAGATTGAAAGCTGGCGGTCCTTGATTCCCGTGATGAGGGAACTGCTTTATGATGAGGAAGTAAGAAAAGAGGATTCCACATACTTCATTGCTTAACCAGCACGAATCCTTGGAGGGCAGGGCTGCCGGGTTGATGGCTTTTTATCGATTATCGAAAAATGAGGAAACTGTCTTTTTGTCAAACCATCAGTACCCAATCCCTGCCCTGGTCTTTGGAAGACATTTTTTTTAAGCCAATCGAACAACGAAGGGTAACTGCAATGAGTATGGAAATTATCAGTAGAGAAGAAAATAAGATTACCGCAAAGTGCCCTTTCTGCCGGGGAAAAGGAATCGACCCGTTTGAACTCCTGTCCAAATTCTCTGTCTGCCAGGTTTGCAACGGTCGGGGAAAAATAACCATCCAAGAGCCTGCTGTCGAATGCGCCTTCTGCAGCGGGTCCGGCGTCTACCGCGACCAGCGCTTGACTTGCACTGTCTGCGGGGGAAAAGGCATGGTGACCATAAAAGAACCGACAGAAACGTGCCCAGCTTGCAATGGCAGAGGTGTTGTGGAGGGTGGCTACCTTCCATGCCTGAAATGCGGGGGCAAGGGAGTTATCACCAAAAAAATAGACGGTGAACAGTGGTCAGTGACAACTGAATGACGGCCGAATGACGGCCGAAGGCCAAATGACAATCGAATGACCAATGACCAATGACCAATGACTAATGACTAATGACTAATGACCAATGACTAACCACCAATCACTATTCTGAAAGGAGAATAAGATGCCTATAGATCAAATAACAACTGTGCTGGAGCCGCGTTCTATGCCAAACTTTGTAGAAACTCAATATGTTAAGGATATTACAGAGAGAGGCCTGGGTTATATCGAGGCAGGTTTCCCGCTGCATTTTCGTGGAATTTCCGGAACCGGCAAAACCACTCTGGCAATGCACGTAGCCAGCCAGATCGGCCGTCCGGTTGTTATGATTCATGGTGACGAGGAGTTCTCAACTTCAGACCTGGTAGGCGGTGAACATGGCTATCGCAGCCGCAAGGTGGTGGATAATTTCATTCATTCAGTTCTCAAGACCGAGGAAGATACCAGGAAGATGTGGGTGGACAACCGACTTACCGTAGCCTGCAGGCACGGGTTTACTCTCATTTACGACGAGTTTACCCGCTCCAGACCCGAGGCAAACAACGTACTTTTATCAGTGCTGCAGGAGAAGATGCTGGATCTTCCAGCCGCCCGTGAAGGAGATAGTAATTATCTGCGTGTCGATCCCAACTTTAATGCTATCTTTACCAGCAATCCAGAGGAATATGCAGGGGTGCATCGCAGCCAGGATGCGCTAAGGGATCGGATGGTTACCCTTGATCTTGATAATTTTGACGAAGAGTCAGAGGTGTGTATAACCAAAGCCAAATCCGGCCTTTCCAATGGCTATGCCTCCAAGATCGTCAAGATAGTTCGGGGTCTGAGAGAGTCTGAAGTCTGTGAGTTTTCTCCAACCATAAGAGGCTGCAATATGATTGCCAGGACCATTCAGATCCGTAAGGCTTCTGTGAACAAAAATAATAAAGTTTTCCGGCAGATATGTGTAGACGTTTTGGGTTCCGAAACCAGCCGCATAGGGAGCAAGACCAATCAGGATCGGGTCAAAGAGGTTATTTCAGAATTGATTGATCGGTACTGTTAGTCATTAGTCATTAGTCATTAGTCATTGGTCATTCGGCTTGGCCGTCATTCAATTGTCATTCAGTGGTCATTCAATGGGACAAAGAAGTGCTAAGGGGTTTTTCAATCGACAATCATTAATTTTACCCCGTGAAATGTTTACCCCGTTCAATTCGCAGACCATTTAACTGGGCCTTTTTCTTTTTTATTTCACTGGGGCGTCAATCCAAGGGGGGTATGCAAAATGGCTTTAATGCGAGTTTATGCAAGGGTGGATAAAGAAGGCAGGATTTCTATTCCCAACAACATTCGAAAGGAAATTGATTTAAAAGAGGATCAACTGGTGGAGATCAAATTGTCCGGGCCTAAAAAGGCACAATATGCAGTTATTCACAAACGGGAAAGTGCCAGGTAGAATGTTAATAAAATTGAATATTGTCGATTGAATATTGAATATTTGTGGAAATCGCTACGCTCTGTTTTTTTAATAAATTGGCAGAATTCCTTCAATTTTCAATCTTCAATCGACAATCCAATAGAGGGAGGATCGCATGTCAATGAAACGACTTGGATTTGCAAACATCAAATCACACTTGAGAAACACGGTACGTTCCAAACCTCCGCCTAAAAATTCGGAATATTTGGAGATGTTTGTTTTAGATCAAACCAAGGCGCGCCTAAACCAGGAAAAAGAGGCTCATAAAAGGCGGATACACCGGATAAATAAAGAACTATCTCAAATTACTGAAGAAGTACAGCATTTGCAAGCTGAAAGAATAAAAAAGAAAGCTGATTCCGGAGAAACGAAAAAATATAAACAATTTTCTTCGATACCGATAAAAGCAATGCCTTGCGATTATTAATTATAGGCAGTTGGATTAAGGATTGATAATGTCCAGAGAAGGAAAATACATTTACTGTATCATTGAAAGCAACGAAGGACGCAATTTCGGGGCAATTGGTATCGGCGGGCGAGGAGATATTGTTTCAATTATCGGCTATGAAGATATCGGCGCTGTAATCAGCAGTACACCTATGACCAAGTATGTTATCAATCGGGAGAATATGATTTCTCACGAAAGTGTCATTGAGGAGGTCATGAAAGATTATACAGTATTGCCGGTAAGATTTTGCACCATCGCATCCAGCGCAGAAGAGTTGCGAAGTTTGCTAAGAAAACGATATTCTGAATTTAAGGGCCTCCTGCGAGATATAGACAACAAAGTAGAGATGGGCCTGAAAGTACTCTGGAAAGATATGAACCGGATATTTAAAGAGATCGCCGAAGATAATGAAGAGGTAAAAAAACTCAAGAAGAAGTCTGAAGGCAAATCGGCAAAAATTGAAAATACCACAAAAGTTGCTTTAGGCAAGGCGGTAAAAGAAGCATTGAACAAAAAAAAGGCTGATGAGGCTTGGAAAATATTAAATAAGTTCAAACGGACATATGTAGATATTAAAGAAAATGATCTGTTTGGAGACAGTATGGTTTTAAATGCGGCCTTTCTGATTGACCGTATACGTGAGAAGGAGTTCGATTTTTTAGTAGAAGATCTGGTTAAGGAACATGATGGCCGGATGACGTTTAAATACGTTGGGCCGGCACCGCCTTTTAATTTTGTGAATATCGTGGTGAAGTGATAGGCAGTGGTCAGTGGTCAGAAGTCAGTGGTCAGAAGTCAGAGGTCAGAAGTCAGAGGTCAGAGGTCAGAAGACAATTGAAGATTGTATATATTGACCAATGACTAATGACCAATACAGGAGCAGGTAATGACTGAAAAAAAGAAAAAGGAAGAAGAGGAAGTCGGTCTAGATTTCGGACTGGGTGGGCTTTTTAAGGGGCTGGGCAATTTAATTGATGCAGCTACCAAGTTGGCGGAAAAAGGGGAAGAGCTTTCCAAAACCGGTGAAATCAAGTTTAGCGGCCTTGATAAAATCAAGGGGCTTAAGGATTTAAAGGGTGTTTACGGGATTAACATTCGTACAATGGCAGACGGCAGACCCTCTGTTCAGCCTTTTGGGAATATTAAAAAGACACCTAAGGGTCCGGTTGTAGAGGAGGTGCGAGAGCCTATTGTTGACGTGTTTGACGAACCTGAGGAGGTCCATATTGTTGCGGAGATGCCAGGTATCGATGAAAAGGATATCAAGTTAGATATTAAGGGAGATATCCTGAATATCAGCGCCGAAGGAGAAAACAGAATATATCAAAAAGAGGTCCTTCTTTCCCGCCCTGCAAGCGCCGAGGAAATGAACTGGACATATAAGAATGGGATATTGGAAATCAAAATAGTGGTCACTGGTCATTAGGCTTTGCCGTCATTCGATTGTCATTCGATTGTCATGACCAGCAATCAGCAACAAGCACACTAAAAATTGTTATGAAATCTGAGAAAAAACAAAAAGATACCAAAACCCTCACCCTGAAAGTGGCAGAGGCTACGTCCAATGACGTGGGCCGCGGCATTGTCCGGCTTGATCCTGCTGACTTCAAGAAGATCGGGGTCGAGGTAGGTGATGTGGTCGCGATCAGGGGAAAGAGAGAGACAGTGGCCAAGGTCCTGCCCGCCTATATGGAGGACCGTGAAAAAGGACTGATTCGATTAGACGGTATCATCCGGGACAATGCCAAGGCCGGCATTGATGAAAAAGTTGTTGTCAGAAAGATGGATTTCAGCCCGGCGCAAAAGATTGTTGTCTCTCCATTGACCGTGATGCGTTCGCATGATGCCCGCTACATCGGGAGCCTTCTGGAAGGGTTGCCGCTCATAGAAGGGGATACAGTAAGGGCAAGGCTTTTTGGGACCAGGACCCAGGATTTTAGGGTTGTGTCCACCAAGCCTGCAGGGGTGGTGATGATCCACCCCAAGACCGTCATGAAGATCCAGGAGAAGGGAGAGCCCGGGGAGGCCAGGGCCAGGATATCGTATGAAGATATCGGTGGATTAGGCAAGGCGATCCGGCGGATCCGTGAGATGATCGAGTTACCCCTCAAGTATCCCCAGGTTTTTGAAAGGCTGGGCGTCGATCCTCCCAAGGGAGTTCTTCTCCATGGTCCTCCCGGATGTGGCAAAACCCTGATTGCCAGGGCCGTGGCAAATGAGACCGATGCATACTTCGGGCATATCAGTGGTCCGGAAATCATGCACAAGTTTTACGGCGAAAGCGAAGCCCATATCAGGCGAATATTTGATGATGCTGCTGCACATGCTCCAAGCATTATATTTTTAGACGAAATTGATGCGGTCGCCCCAAAGCGGGAAGAGTTGGGGGGTGAAAAACAGGTAGAAAAGCGGGTTGTGGCCCAGCTTCTGGCATTGATGGACGGACTCTCTTCAAGAGGTCAGGTCATCGTCATCGGCGCCACCAACATTCCGAATGTCATTGATCCGGCATTGAGAAGGCCCGGACGATTCGACCGTGAGATAGAAATCGGCATACCTGACAAGAACGGACGGCTTGAGATCCTTCACATCTACACCAGAGGAATGCCTTTGGCAGAAGACGTGGATCTTGTCCGTATATCCGAGATTACTCATGGTTTTGTGGGGGCTGATCTTGAGGCGCTTTCCCGGGAAGCGGCCATGGCAACACTGAGAAAGATATTCCCCAGCATTGATTTTGAGCTCAAAGAGATCCCTTATGAGAATTTGATGAAACTTCAGGTCACAATGGATGATTTCCTTGAGGCCCTGAAAGAAGTGGAGCCTTCAGCCATAAGAGAGGTCTTTACAGAGATTCCTGACGTAAAATGGGGCGATGTCGGCGGGCTCAACAACGTAAAAAGGGTGCTAAGGGAAAGCATCGAATGGCCCCTGAAATACGGCAAGTTATTTGAACATGCAAAAACCAGCCCCTCCAAAGGTATACTCCTCTATGGCCCTCCAGGTACGGGCAAGACCTTGCTTGCCAAGGCAGTTGCCTCAGAATCAGAAGTCAATTTTATTTCAGTCAAAGGCCCTGAGATACTCTCTAAGTGGGTTGGAGAAAGCGAAAAAGGCATCCGTGAGGTTTTCAGGAAAGCAAAGCAGGCATCCCCATGTATCATCTTTTTCGATGAAATAGACAGTGTGGTCCCGATGCGGGGTTCAGAAGCCGCATCCCATGTGGTTGATCGCGTCATCAGCCAATTCCTTACCGAGCTTGATGGTATCGAGGAACTTAAGGGGATTGTAGTTCTGGCGGCAACAAACAGGCTGGATATTATTGATCCGGCCTTGCTCAGGGCCGGAAGGTTCGATTTTCATCTCAAGCTTCCTGTCCCTGATGAGAAAACGCGACTGGAGATATTTAAAGTCCATACAAGAGGAAAATCTCTGGCTTCAGATGTTGATCTTAAATCCCTGGCCATTGCCACGGAAGGCCTTGTAGGGGCGGACATAGAGTCCATATGCAGAAAGGCCTCTATGACGGCCATAAGGGAATTTATCGAAACCGGAGAAGATGATTACTCTAAGTTTTTGGTTTCCGCCATATACTTTGAGGAAGCATTGAAGGAAGGTCATTAGTCCCTTCGGGACGTCATTCGATGGTCATTCGATAGTAGTTCAGTTGTTATATGGTGTTTTTTTTGAGGTGTGGGGTATTTTGATTGAAGATTGACCAGCGAATGACAATGAATGACGGCGAAGCCAAATGACTACTGAATGACTATTGAATGACGGCCGCAGGCCAAATGACCACTGACCACTATTTCCGGATAGAGGAAAAACAATGATGGAAGATGGAATATATATTTATGGTTTTATTGTTACAAATAAGGAAAAAAGTTTTGGTAAAATAGGCATTGAAAAGGGTGATGTTTATACCGTTGTGTATCAAAATGTCGCTGCTGTGATTAGCAATTTGCCGTTTATACAGTTTGAGTCCTTACCAAAAGAAACCCTTCTCCGACATCTGGCCGTCTATCAATCTGCCATTGAAGAGGTAATGAAAGATCATCATATTGTCCCGATAAAATATGGAACTATAGCCAAAAGTAAAGAATATCTGAGAAGAATTATGAAGAAGAATTATGGCCAGATTAAAACTATCCTTGATGCTATAGAGAATAAGATAGAGCTTGATGTAGTAGCTCTGTGGAGTAACTTTGATTCGATTTTAAAGGAAATAGGAGAAGGAGAAAAAATAAAAAGATTTGTAGAAGAAGCTCAATCAAAACCATCTGATCAAATTCAGAAAGACAGGATAACTATAGGGAAGATGGTCAAGAGCTCATTAGACAAAAAGAGAGAAGAACGTGTTTCCCGGTTATTGGATGTATTGAAGAAGGAGGCAGAAAGTTATCGCTCTCACGCTGTTATGGATGACTCAATGATAATGAACATAGCCTTTCTAATAGATAAGGACAGACAAGAAACCTTTGAGTCAAAGGTGGATCAACTGGATAAGGAACATGAAAGAAAAATCAATTTTCGAATCATAGGCCCTCTTTCCCCTTATAGCTTCAGTACCCTGGAGATAAAAAAGATGGAATTTAGTGAGGTAGACGAGGCCAGAAGAATGCTGGGATTAGGGTATAAAGCCACGGGCGTTGGAATCAGGAAGGCTTACCGGGAACTAAGCAAAAACTTTCATCCCGATAAATATTCAGGTGAGCCGGGAGCACAAAAGCGGTTTGAGAAAATGACCAAGGCCTACCAGATGCTCAGCGATTACTGCCATGAGGATCGATGTTCCTTCAAGGAAGCAGATGTCAGGGAATGGGTTGTTATCAGACCCTTGGAGCAGCCGGGAATTTTTGCCGGATGAGGAGGTTACTCTATGTACCGGTTATTCATGTGGACTCTGATTTAGGAAGCATCGCACCTGCCATCGACAAAAGAAGTACAGAGATATGCGGAAGAGAGCATTGGGAGAAACACAAACAAGTCGTGACCACCTTTTGGGATGAAATCGAGAAGTATTTCAAAAATATGGATGCGAGCAAACTAAAAATTTATCAGGACGGGTTAATGGCCGCCGGTGATCTCGGGAAAAAGATCATCGAGGAAGGGGCCAACAAAGGGAGCAGAAATTACCAGATTGTCCTTGATCTGATCAGAAGAGGTGGAGAGATCAGAAAAACAGAAGACATAGCGCTCCTTAAGGAAGAATATAATCGAATCCTCAAACTTGCCCAGAGCAAATCGCTCTGGGAGAGGACTACGGCTTACATAGGATACAGATTTCATAAAAACCGGCTTATGGAAAAAAGGGACAGATTCATTGCTAAGACAATTGGTGAGACCCTGAGAAATGGAGAAACCGGTGTTCTTTTTATAGGGGCTTTTCATGACGTGACTCCTCACTTAGCCGAAGATATACATGTCGAAGAGGTAAAAAACCCCAAAAAGGTAAAGGACTATTTTAGAACGCTCATATCCGGAGGGGACGAGGAAAGGTTTGATGAGTTATCCAAATATCTGGTCCAAGGTCTAATGACTGATGACAGAAGACAGATGTCAGAGGTCAGAAGTCAGATGTCAGAAGACAGATGACAGAAGACAGAAGTCAGAAGACAGAGATCAGAAGACAGATGACAGAGGTCAGATGACAGATGACAGAAGTCAGAAGACAGATGACAGAGATCAGAAGACAATTGAAGATTGTATATATTGATTGACTAATGACTAATGACTAATGACTAAAGACGGACAATACATATACGCCATTGTGGCCGGCAATGAAGAAAAGAGCTTTGGTCCCATGGGGATCGGGGAGGAAAAGAATGAGGTCCACACGGTCTGTTATCAGGACATTGGGGTAGTTATCAGTGAATCCTCTGCTGTCAAGTACAGCGTTACCAGAGCCAATACCATGGCCCATCAAAAGGTCATGGAAGAGGCCATGAAGTATTTTCCGATACTGCCTGTAAGGTTCGGCACCATAGGCGAGGGCGTTGAGCTTATCGAAGAAAAGGTCTTAAAGGCCAGGTATGACGAGCTAAGAGACCTGTTAACATACGTAGAAGATAAGGTGGAACTCGGCATCAAGGCTCTATGGGTGAATATGCAAGCTATTTACAAGGAAATTATTGATGAAAACAGAGAGATCAGGTCATTGAGAGATCGAATTATGTCAAAAGCGATTAAGCCGCAACGAGATCAGGTTCGATTGGGTGAAATGGTTAAAAAAAATCTAGATGCCAAAAGAATGCAGGATGAAAAAGCGATTCTCAATCCTCTTAAAGGACTCTGGGTAGATCATAAGGTAAACAATGCCTTCGGCGATCAAATGGTAACCAACAGCTCCTTTCTGATTCCAAAAGAACTGGGGGGGAAATTTGATGATGCGGTTAATAAACTGAGCACAAAATATGATGGAAGAATGAAATTCAAATATGTAGGCCCGGTGCCTCCGTGTAATTTTATAGAGATTGTAGTGACATGGTGACCAATGACCCCAGTGAAATACGCCCGCCCCGTTGAATCCCCGACAGGGGTGCGCTCAGCGCAATTCAACAGGGCAAGCTGTCCTTACCGGGCCCCAGTGAAACAGAAAAAACAAAAAGTTTCACAGGGTAAAAATTTCACGGGGCAGGCCAATGACTAATGACAAGTGACTAAAACATGGCTTTTATAATTGATAACATATTGCTTTCTCCTTTAAAGTTTACCGTATGGATTGCGGAAAAGCTAAGGGAGAACGCATATCAGGAGATGACCGATGATTCCAGGGTTCATGAAGAACTTTTAGCTCTTCAGATGCGGTATGAGATGGAGGGGATAAGCGAAGAGGAATATGAAAAAGAGGAATCCGGGTTGATGGAACGATTAGAGGCCATTAGAAAGATGAAGGAAGAGGCATAAAGATTCCTCAAAAGAAAAACTGATTATAAAGGAGGTAAATGGAAATGGCTTTAGGTATTGGAGAAGTGATTGAAAAAGCGCGATCGGAATTAAAAAGTCTTATCGGTTTAGAAATTGAATCCACACTGGGAGCGGCCAGAGAAGCCGAGGAGTGGCTGGTAAATATTGAAGTTGTCGAGAAGCACTCGATTCCGGATGGTATGGACATTCTGGCCACATACGAAGCAAGACTGGATCTTGACGGAAATATGCTGGGATTCAAGCGTACCAAAATGCGTAAGCGTATTGATATAGAGGATAGTGAAGAATAGCTAAGAGCTTGTCCGAAGGAGAATGATAATGACGATAGAACCATCTCGGGATGGTGGAGGCGGTTTAGCTGATGTAATAGATAGAATTCTGGACAAAGGTTTGGTTATTAATGCAGATATTGCTGTATCGGTTGCGGGCGTTGAATTGCTGGGAGTTAAGATAAGAGCGACGTTAGCTTCATTTGAAACTGCTGCCAAATATGGTCTGGAATTTCCATCCGGCACCAATTTGGAAATACCTGCCTGGAACGAGGCCATGGTAGCCAAAGAGAACTGTCCTCAATGTGAAAAGAAGGTCTCAATGGAAGAGCTTATCTCCACCGGCTGCCCTTGGTGCGGTTGGGTCAGCGCCAAGGCAAAGGCGCAGGAAGTCATCAGTCATTAGTCATTTGGCCTGCGGCCGTCACTAATTGTCATTCAATTGTCATTCGGTGGTCATTCGGCTTCGCCGTCATTCAATTGTCATTCAGTTGTCATTCAGTCGTCATTCAGTCGTTACTGAGCGCTGGTCTTTGGAGCTATTTTCAAGAAAGTAGTGGATGAATCAAGAGATGATGCCGAAAAGAAGGAGAGAAGCCTTTACTGGGTAGTATGTCCTGCCTGCGGCCGTCACTAATTGTCATTCAATTGTCATTTGGCTTCGCCGTCATTCAGTTGTCATTCAGTCGTCATTCAGTCGTTACTGAGCGCTGGTCTTTGGAGCTATTTTCAAGAAAGTAGTGGATGAATCAAGAGATGA
>Ga0075115_10000785_pt1 | contig 15694 bp, 17 predicted proteins | sample AntAceMetag02UKH_FD_69785 | JGI IMG/M metagenome (GOLD analysis project Ga0075115, IMG submission 69785) | Saline lake microbial communities from Ace Lake, Antarctica - Antarctic Ace Lake Metagenome 02UKH | ecosystem: Environmental > Aquatic > Non-marine Saline and Alkaline > Saline | place... | reverse complement strand
CAAGTGGTGGTGGGTGAACTGTTGGGTGCTGTAGTCGAATGGAATCGTGAGTTCCTTGGAGAACTCAACGGCCAGCCGCTGGGGGACGAACGAGTTGACCTCAAGACGGGCGATGTCGTCGAGCTTATCTCACGTTCCAAGAACAGATTCGATGCGATCCTACTGGATATCGATAATGGCCCCGCCGTGATGACAGATTCAGGAAACCGCCGTCTGTACGGTCGTGAAGGAATTCGAGCCTGTAGTTGCGCGCTGCGCGAACAGGGATGTCTGGCTGTGTGGTCGGCTGAGCCGAGTAAGAAATTCGAGCAGCTCTTGATGAGTTGCAGCTTCCACGTGCGCCGTTTCCGGGTTTCCGCCTACAAGGGCAGTAAATCGCGGTCACGTTTTGTATGGGTCGCTTCGGAGAACAAGATGATCCTCCCCTGCGGTGGCAGCAAACCGCGCCTGCCGCTCAAGAACGAGTTGAAGGGAAAATAGGGTTGACTCAACGGCCACAATGGACATGGAACCGAATTAGCAAAGTTGGTCAAGGATCATTTTCAGGTCATTTGGCAGCTTTTTCCTGACGAGGATCCTTTCGTTGTCATCAATGACACAGAGGAAACAATCTCATATATATCGAACAGAATGTTATATACATGTTAAACACCGATTTTCACAGAGGTAAAAATAGTCAAAATAACCACCAAAACTGTCAAAATTATAGACATATATACTGATGAAATATCAGGTAGTTATACTTTTTATAACATGGCATTGTCTATCAATAATAGGGTCTTAATATGACAATTAAGTTTTGTGATTACTCATGTAAAAAAGTAAATAGCAATGATTATCTGTTTCAAATTAAACATAAAAATAGCATATTCCTGAATAAATAGATAAAAATAGCATATTTATAATCGTCATAAATATATTTTATTCGTCAAAGTTAAACCCTGAAGATGCCTTACAGAATTTGGACAAAAAGTATAAAAAGTCAATAATTAAAGGTAAATACAAACATCCAACAATAGAATTGTCTTGATATGTTATAAAATTTTAGGGGTAAACTATGTCGGTTAGGGTATCTGTAAAAATCGGTGTTAAATAAAGGGTAACCGTTCACGGGGTTACAACGCCAGTTTTACCGCAACCCACCGAACTGTGAGCTTTTACAGGGTGCTGCAGATGCGAGGCGTACGGGTACGCAGACGTACTTCCTGTACTTCAAGTACCCGACAACAAAGCAGATGCGGTGTCCTGTGAACGCTTACAATAAAGGTGATATCAGAAAGGCTATGGTCTTGGCAAGTAAGTTGTGTCAATTCGCCCAAGTTTCTGGCAGGAATGGAGAGTAATCGTGGATCTGGAAAAAATATTCCTGGTTTCTCAGTAGATTACCAGGGCGACCAATATCCCCCTTATCAGCCAGATTATTCGGGCACCTCAGGTGTGGCTACCGCCACGATTTCCTTAAGCAGGTCTTCTTTTAAAAGAATTCCTACGACAGCTTCCCCTTCCACAACCGGGAGCCAATCGATCTTGTGAGAAGTTATGAGATGGACAGCTTCCATGAGGGTACCATCTTGATGAATGACATGCATAACCGGCGACATGATTTCGCTGCCGGGCCTTTCAAGTATAGCCTCACACTCTTCTAAAAACTGACCCTGCCAGAAGATAGGAAGTTCTTCGATGGCCTTTGTAGAAGACTCCATATGAGCAAGGATATCATCAATAGAGAGCATTCCCAGAATCTCTTTCTCGTCTGCCACCTCGTTAACCACCAGCAAGGACGAAGGACACCTACCTTTTTGTTTTTCATTCAGCACTTTGACCGCTTCTGCCACCTTTGTCTGCGGCGATATACGTTCAAGTGCCAACACATCAAGCATCAGATCTTTAATTCGTTTTTCAGGCATTCTATCCAGACTCTTTAAGTAAAAGGTTGAAGGTTGAAGCATGTTAGCTTATCACCTTCAGCCTTTTACCTTCTACCTATTCTAGCTACGTTCCTCAAGTTGACTTCTTAATTTGAGCAAGCGATGTGCCAAATTCTTGGGTATTCACTGTTATTTGCTAATATATTGATTTTTAAACACTTATGTACTATCTGCAGAAAACTTGAGCCATTTATGAAACGGCATATTTATGCCGCATAATTCGAGCCAACATAGGTTTTGACATTTTTTTGCCCATCTGCTACTAATCTGAATTTAAAGAAAGCAGGCTAATTACTTTGTAAGGGCCTTGTATGGGCTTGGGCAATCGGCAGTTGGGCAACGAGAGAAGGCGAAGATGATTTCTCATAAAATTGCGTTACACGGTCAAATCGAGCCGGATCTATTCCCGGAGTTTATCGTAGTAAGCGAGCACATGCGTTCGGTGATCAGGACCGTGCAACAGATTGCCAGGTTTGACGCCAATGTTTTAATTTCCGGGGAGTCCGGAACTGGTAAGGAGCTTGTGGCCCGCATCATTCATCAAAAAAGCGACCGGAGGGATAAACCTATTGTGCCGGTGAACTGCGGTACCCTTTCCGGTGAACTGTTTGAAAGTAAACTATTTGGCCATGAAAAGGGGGCCTTTACAGGTGCTGTTAGGCAAACCAAGGGGAGATTTGAGCAGGCCGATAACGGGACTCTCTTTTTAGATGAAGTCTCGGAGATTTCACCATCTAATCAGGTAAACTTTCTGAGGGTACTGGAAGATGGCTGCTTCTGTCGAATCGGAGGAGAGATACCCATCAGGGTGAACGTTCGTATTGTTGCAGCGACCAATAAGGATCTGACAACAGAAGTAAAGACAGGGCATTTTAGAAAGGATCTCTACTACCGCCTAAAGGTGATCCCCATTAACCTTTTTCCTTTAAGGAAACGGAAGGAAGCAATTCCTCATTTGGTGAATAATTTCCTGGAAAGATTTGCCAAATTATATAAAAAATCCAGGGTATCCGTTTCCTCTGAGACTATGGAATACTTGATATCGTATGATTGGCCGGGGAATATTAGACACCTTAAGAACATAATGGAAAGAATGTTTCTGATGGCCCAAGGACCGATAATCAATGTGAACGATTTTCCAGAGGATATTATGGACGTAGTGTCCTTTGATCCTGGAGAGAATCCAGGGCAAGAGACCCACAATCAAAGCGCATCATCTTTCGATTTTGTAGCCTATGGTCCTATTGAACCATTGCGAAAGGCACGTCAACGGCTGGAGAAAACCATCATTCTGAGGGCCTTAGAGATGACGAAAGGACAGAGGGCCAGGGCCGCTGAACTTCTGGAGATTAAACCCCGCACCCTTCGCCAAAAGATGAGCGATTATGGTATTGAGTTCCGGAGGACGGGAAAAAGAGGATGAAACCCAGGCTCTTGCTAGTTGATGATGAAGAAATGTTTCTGGAATTTCTCTCCAGGCGCTTGATAAGTTACCAGTATGATGTAACAACTTGCTTAAGTGGTGAAAACGCCCTTGAAATGATTATGGATCACGATTTTGATGTGGTTATACTGGATGTGCTTATGCCTGGTATGGACGGAATCGAGACCCTGAGGGAAATAAAGAAGATAAAGCCACTTACCGAGGTGATCATGCTAACTGGCCATGCATTCCGGGAATCGGGCATAGAAGGAATGAGGCTTGGTGCCTATAGTTATTTGAGCAAACCCTGCAATACTGAAGACCTGATCGCAAAAATCAACAAGGCCTATGATAGAAAGGCCGAACATGAAAAACGCATCAACATGGCAAGCCGGCATCCATGAGGACATTAATGCCTATCCTGTGACCTGCGCGCGAATGGGGGGGGCGTCGGCCCCTGGAATTCCCTTGACAAGGCCCTGAGAAAATACTAAAAAAATTTTAGTTAAGGTTTTCGAATAGATATATGTTTTGACCGAATGTAACTAGGACTTGCAATTGATTTCAAGGAGCAATCTATGAATGATCAATCAACCATTCGAGTTATTCGAGTTTTACTGGTAGACGATGAGGCGACTTTGCTCGAATACCTATCCAAGCGCCTTCTTAGACAGGGCCATACAGTGAAGGCCACTTTCTCCGGCGAAGAGGCTATTGAGGTGGCAAAACAAGAAAATTTTGATGTGGCGGTTGTCGACTTGAAGATGCCGGGGATAGACGGGGTGGAGACGCAAAAAAGACTGAGAGAAATCCAACCATTCCTGCAATGCATCGTATTGACCGGCCACGGTTCCATAGAAAGCGCCCTGGAAAGCGGCTACGAGGAAGCCTTTCGGTATTTGCTTAAGCCCGTTGACTATGAAAATCTTGTGACTGTCATTAAAGAAGCCTACGAGAAAAAAATAAAGTTACAGGAAGCGAAATTCCAAGAGGAACTGGAAAAGCTTCACCACCATGGGATGGGGGCACGCGGGATGAGAAATGCCATTGCTGAATTGCGCAAGATCTATGGATTCGAATAGCTCTCTGGAGACCGAGCTGAAAAAGGCCAGGCAGGAACTGGCCGGTTATAAGATAGAGTTACATCAGACCAGGGGCTATCTTCAGTGTATTCTGCAGAATTCCGAGGATATGATCTTTGCTACAGAAGTTGGCGGAATACTGATTTCCTTTAGCAAGGGCGGTGAAAAGGTGCTTGGTTACTCTTTTGCAGAATTAATAGGTACTTACATAAAGGATTTGGCCGAAGACCCTGTATCATTTGAGCGGTTCTTTACCTCCTCCCAGGATGAAGGCCCGACAGTGCAATTGGACATTCCCTTCCGTCACAAGGAAGGAGGAATAGTCCATTGCAATGTTTCTCTAATAAACCTGATGAACAGGGAAAGCCAAAGAGTAGGCACGGTCGGGGTCTGCAGGGACATTACCCTGTGGAAAAAGATACAGGAAGACCTGGTCCGAATCGACAGACTGGCGGAAATCGGAAGGATAGCAGCAGGGGTCGCCCACGAGATCAACAATCCTCTGGCGATTATTAGCGAGGCTTCGGGATGGGCTGGCGTGGTAATCAGCGATGCTAAGGGCCTAAGTCCCGAGGACCGGGAAGAACTGGAAAAGGCCACCAAAGAGATCAGCCACCAGACCAAGCGATGTAGCAGCATAACTCATGAATTACTGGACTTCGCCCGTGGTTCAACCCCGGCATTAATCGAATTTGATATCCATGATGTGCTCAGAGACAGCATTAGTTTTCTCAAACCCGAACTCAAACACACACCCATAGAAATCGATACTCAGTTTATGTCTGGTCCCCTACTTATGAAATCTGATCCAAAGTTGTTGGAGCAGGTCTTTGTAAATTTTATTACCAATGCCATTCATGCTATCCGAAGTAAGGGGGAAGACAAAGGATATATCCGGATAAAAACCCTTTCAACAAACTCGGATGTGGAGATAGGTTTTGAAGACAATGGTACCGGGATCACGGAGGAAGACCAGAAAAAGATCTTTCAACTGTTTTTTACCACCAAAGCTCCGGGCAAGGGGACAGGCCTTGGCCTCTCAATCAGCCAGAATATCGTCAAGAAGTTAGGCGGAACTATCACTCTTGACAGCAAGGTTGGAGTCGGTACCAACTTTACAGTGCGACTTCCACTCTCCTAGGTTGGCAAAAAAATGCCTAAATAATCATTTCCTTATTTATGCGGCATTATTTTGCCACTTTCCAACAATGCCGAATCTATTTCCGTCTTAAAACAAGTTAGAATAAAATTTGTAAAATCAGTGTGTTAAATAGCAATACGGCAATCTAATGAGGGACTGGCACATCTATTGCTGTTAAACAATCAACTCGTCTCGTCCGTTTCCCAAATTTGCAAACCGATCAAAAATAGGGGAGGGGCACCTGTTGGATAAGCAAGAGAAAGAAGGGCTGGGAAGCAAACACAATACCAGCAAAGTAGAAAATTCGGATCAAGGTCCAGTGCGCCGAAAGAATTTAGCCCCTTATGTGGTCACATTCTTTATCATGTTCGGCGTCTGGGTCGTCCTTTCAGGCAAGTTTGATCCCTTTCATCTCAGCCTCGGGGTCATCTCCTGCGCCATCGTGGCTTACCTTTCGGCCGACCTATTGCGTCCCTCTATGAGAGGCCTTTTAATTATGTTGGTCCGATGGGTCCCATATCTCCCATGGCTGATGAAGGAGATCATCAAAGCAAACCTACATGTTACATATCTCGTCTTCCATCCAAGGATGATGGACCTGATCGACCCCAGAATTATCAAATTTCGAAGCAAGCTGGAGGGCGACCTAGCCCTGGTCACCTTTGCCAATTCAATCACTCTCACTCCCGGCACTATTACGGTCAATGTATCACCCGATGGCGATTTTAAGGTTCATGCCATTGACAAGGCGTCTGGTGAGCCCTTGCCAGGCGAGATGGAGGCCAGGGTTGCCAAGTTATTTGGGGAATTTGATGGATAACATCTTTTCATATTCGAGTCTTTATCTGGCCTTTCTGATGGCCCTTTCTTTAGTCCGGGCCGTGATTGGGCCAACAGTCCTGGACCGGATGATTGGCGTCAATGCTATTGGGAGCAAGACTGTCGTATTACTTATTATGATCGGTTTTCTTTATCATCGGGTGGATATGTTCGTGGACATTGCACTAGCCTATGCCATGCTGAACTTTATCGCAGTACTGGCGGCTTCAAGATACTTTCAAAAGCGTAAAGGATTGTACGACGAAGCACTGTATCGATAAAGACTACTCAAGGATTCTCGCAGCAAGGACAGGCAGTATGCCAATACCTTTGACAGGGGTTCACGAGGAAGCCGAGAGGTTTTGACAAATGGACATCATGGATATCATTGTATGCGTGCTATTGTTCTCCGGACTGTTTTTCCTTACAGGGGGGGCGGTTGGGATTCTGCGTTTTCCTGATTTTTATTCCCGGCTTCACCCCGCAGGTAAACTCGATACCCTTGGCTCTCTTCTGTCCATGACCGCCTTTGCCCTTTTTAACCTCCATCATTTTTCCCTGGGCGCCTTGCTGACCAGCCTGAAGATTCTTCTTATCGTTGTATTTATTTTTCTGGCCAGCCCCACAGCAACCCATGGTATTGTTGACGCCGGTGTCAGGGCCGGTCTGGCCCCCTGGACCAAGGGAGAGAAAAGGAGGTAACCTATGATCTGGCCGATAGATCTGGCAATTCTTACCCTGGTCGTTATCGCTAGCATCGGTGCCCTCATGGTCAAGGATTTGCTTGGCGCCGCCATCCTGTTTGGGTCTTACAGCTTCATGATGTGTCTGCTCTGGTCCATTATGGGAGCAGTAGATGTGGCCTTTACTGAGGCTTCGGTCGGAGCAGGTGTCAGTACGGTCTTTTTTGTTGCCGCTGTATTCCGTACATCAAGGAGGACAAAAGATTGAGGATCATCGGGCTCATCATAGTAGTCGTGACAGGTGCACTGCTTATTTACGCCGCGACTGATTTTCCAGCGTGGTCAGACCCGGCCTCTCCGGCCAGCACGTATCTTTCTCCTTACTATATTGAAAAGACCATGGAAGAGACATCGGTACCCAACATCGTCACCGCTGTCCTCGCGGACTATCGTGGTTTTGACACCATGTTTGAAACCACCGTGATCTTTTCAGCCGGCGTCGTATGTTTTTTTCTCCTGCGCATCCCTCGCAGAGAAGAGCCTGAGATAAGGTATTACCGGCATGTCCTCACCGGCGTAACCATCCAGCTCAAAGAGGGATACAAGATACCGCCGTCCGCTGATTTTGAACGGATTGACGCCGTCTGGACACCTCCTGACCTGATTATCAAGACGGGGTGTCGAATATTGATTCCCTTTATTCAGCTTTTTGGCCTGTATGTAATCGCCCATGGACATCACAGCCCCGGCGGCGGATTCCAGGGAGGTGTTATCCTGGGGGCAAGCATTATCCTGCTTGCCATTTCCCACGATCTGAGAACTGCTGTCAGACGAATGAGCGAGAAACTTATAGCCATCCTCTGTGCTGTCGGCGTCTCGATCTATGCCGGCACCGGTGCCCTCTGTCTATTGTTAAAGCAAAATTTCCTGGACTACAGCGCTCTTGCGGGGGTACTTCATGTCGACCCGATTACTGCGCGATCCCATGGCATTCTCATGGTGGAAATCGGGGTAGGGATTGCTGTCCTGGCCACCATGATCTGGATCTATAACAATATCTCATCTGCAGGCAGATACAGACAGGGACTTTAGGATATGACCGATCTGATTTCAACGGTTGTTGCCAAATATAATTACTGGATTTACATCACCTTGATGATGATCGGGCTATACGCCATGATCGCCAAGAACAATCTCGTAAAAAAGATCGTTGGTATGAACATCTTTCAGACCGCCATCATCTTGTTTTACGTGTCCATAGGCGTCAAGAAAGGGGCCACGATTCCAATCTTAGAGCATGCCCACGGCCACGAACACCACGTCGTGCATGCCGTGGACTATATTAATCCATTGCCTCATGTGTTGATGCTGACCGCCATTGTAGTGGGCGTGGCCACCCTTGGGGTGGCCCTGGCTTTGGCCATAAGGATCTATAATAACTACAACACCCTGGAAGAAGATGAAATCCTGGCGCAGATAAGGGAAAAATGAACGAACAGTATCCTGCACTCCTTGTCATTGTCCCGCTCCTGTCGGCCCTTGTCATCAGTGTTGCCGGATGGGTAAACAAAAGATTGTGTTTCCCTATTGCTGTTGCCGCCCTGAGTGTGTCAGCCTGGTCATCTGTTGGTCTGCTGTTCAGGGTCCTGAATGAAGGTGCTATTGTCTATAAATTAGGAGGATGGCCTCCGCCTATGGGCATAGCCTATTATATAGATTATCTCAATGGTCTTGTTCTGCCGGTGGTGTCCATAGTTGCCCTCCTTAATTTAATATCAAGCAAAAAAATTGTTGAGCAACAGTTCCCGGACAAAGCAGGCCCTTTTTATACACTATATGTCCTGATGGTAACCGGTCTATTGGGTATTGTGGTCACTGGAGATGCCTTCAACCTGTACGTGCTGTTGGAGATTGCGTCACTCACTGGTTACGGGTTGCTTGCCATGGGAGAGGAGCGTGCCCCGCTGGCGACCCTTAATTATCTGTACATGGGTACGATTGGTGCCTGCTTTTATCTGTTGGGTATTGGATATCTCTATATTGTCACCGGTTCGTTAAATATGGTGGATATTGCCCGGTTATTGCCACCCCTTTATCAGTCTAAGGCCGTGCTGGCCGCCTTTATCATCTGTATGGTCGGGATGTGGCTTAAGATGGCCTTTTTCCCCCTTCACGCCTGGTTGCCCAATGCCTATACATATGCCAACTCTGCGTCAAGCGGTCTGATTGCCCCATTGATGACTAAGGTGATGGTCTATGTGATGATTCGCCTCATCCTGACTGTTTTTACCCCCGCATTTGTCTTTAGCACTCTGGCCGTAAGTCACTACATCGTCTGGCTTGCCTGTATCGCCATTGTCATAGGCGCCGTTCTTGCCCTGAAAGAGCGCAATTTAAAGAAGATGTTAACATACATCGTCGTGGCGGAAGTGGGCTATATGGTTGGTGGTGCATGGCTCGGAAACCGTGCCGGATTGACAGGGGCAGTCCTCCATATTGTAAACGACGCCCTGATGACCCTCTGCGTCTTTCTTGTTGTGGGTAACATAGTTTACAAGGTAAAGGGATATGCCTTCGCAGACCTGAAAGGGTTGTTTTCCAAGATGCCTTTTACCATGGGGGCCTTTGTGATCGGGGCACTATCCATCATCGGTGTGCCTCCGACGTGCGGTTTTTTCAGCAAGTGGTATCTCATATTGGGGGCCATTCAGGCGCACCAGTACGGTTTTATGGTCGCATTGCTCTTCAGCAGCCTGATCAATGTAGTGCTCTTTTTCAGGGTCTTTGAGATCGGCTTTTATGAGCCCTTCAGCGACCATGAGGGGCACGAACATCATCCGGCAGTGATGGCTGAGGCCCCGCTCACCATGCTGGTTCCCCTTTATGTAGTTGCTATAAGCCTGATCTTGGTTGGTCTGTATACCGGTGACATCGTAAACCACATAGTCCAGTTTGTCATACCAAAGGGCTTTATGTGACGGTTTATATAATGGAGATAAAATAGGGATCGAATGGAAACGATTACGTCAATAAAGCCCTTGCTTGCTGTCCTGGTCTCTCTCTTGATTATTCCTTTGGTGGTGGTCTCAAGCAGAAGCCCCAATGTCCGTGAGTCTTGGACTTTTGTGGCGGCTGTTGCAAAGTTTCTGATCGTCCTGTCTATGCTCCCAGTAATCTTAAAGGGGACTGAAATAGTATATACGGTAGTTCAGTTCATGCCTGGGGCGGCGATCAAGTTCAGGGTTGATGCCCTGGGAATGCTCTTTGCGCTCGTGTCTTCGTCTCTCTGGATCATTACATCGGCATACTCGATCGGTTATATGAGAGGGCTGAAAGAGCACGGGCAGACCCGGTATTTTTGCTTCTTTGCCATCTGTCTTTCAGCTACCATTGGTGCGGCCTTTTCTGCGAACCTCTTAACCCTGTATCTCTTTTACGAGATACTTTCTCTTGCCACCTATCCATTGGTTACACACCATCAGGATCTGGAGGCGCGAAGCTCAGGCAGAAAATATCTCCTTTATGTCGTAGGTGCGTCCATCGGTCTTGTTTTGCCGGCCATGCTTATATGTTATAACCTGGCAGGTACCCTCGAATTCAGCAAAAATGGCATTTTGGCAGGGACTGCCGCATCTCCGTCCCTACTCTTTATCCTTTTGTTCATGTTTGTCTTCGGGTTTGCCAAGTCAGCGATTATGCCCATGCACTCATGGCTTCCCGCTGCCATGGTGGCACCTACGCCGGTCAGTGCCTTGCTGCACGCAGTAGCTGTTGTGAAGGTGGGTGTCTTTAGCATCATTCGTATCCTGACCGGGGTCTTTGGGATTCAACTCTTATCCTCATCTCATTTAGGGATAGCAGTATGTTGTGTTGCCGCCTTTACCATCCTGGTCGGCTCATTCATTGCCCTTTCCCAGGATGGCCTTAAAAGGCTTCTCGCCTTTTCCACCATCGCCCAGCTCTCTTATATTGTGCTTGGGGTAGCACTCCTCTCCCCAAAAGGGATGACTGGCGGCATGCTCCATATTGCAATGCATGCCTTTGGGAAGATCACCCTATTTTTTTGTGCCGGGGCAATCTTTGTAGCCACGGGTAAAAAGAACATCAGCGAGATGATAGGGATAGGCCGAAGGATGCCGGTTACCATGGCAGCCTTTTTTATCGCTTCGTTGAGTATCATTGGAGTTCCACCTTGCGGCGGGTTCATAAGCAAATGGTATCTCGCACTAGGGACCCTCCAGGCCCACCAGATAGGCTTCCTGGTAGTCTTGCTCTTTAGTTCGCTTCTGAATGCCGCATACTTTATACCCATTACCTATAAGGCATTTTTCTGCAGGCCCGAAGATGCCATGTTTGAAAACAAGGTGCAAGAGGCCCCGGCTTTCTGTGTAGTACCCTTGGTTATCACAGCGACAATTTCCGTGATTTTGCTTTTTTATCCCCAGCCTTTTCTCAGGCTGGCCAGAATGATGGTGCAGAGTATAACTGGAGCATAAACATGACAAATGAGAGGACAGACGAAATAGAAGGCAAGATGGAACTTGGCCATAAGCCCGTCCCGCCTTTTCGAGCCGTTTTTTGGGCGGCTCTCACCATAGGTGTTTTGTATCTGGGACTTATCTTCTTCAAGACGCTTTGAAAGGATCGCTAGTGGTAACATGTTTGTTGCTCAGGATATAGAAAGAACACTATGAAACCGGAAAACAGCGAAGACAAGAAATATTTTTTTGATAAACCTGGAAACATGAAGATACTGGCATGGTCTTTTTTCTTATCGCTCGTTTTTCTTCTTGTTTTAGAATTCTTTATTCACAAGCATTCTCATTTTCCCTCGGAAGAGTGGCCCGAGTTCTATTGTGTATTTGCCTTTGTCGCCTTCGTAGCGCTTGTTCTTTCTGCAAAATATATCCTGCGGCCCCTTGTGAAGAGACGAGAGGATTACTATGACTAACGTCCTGCCGCCAGCGGCCATTTTTATCATCGGAGGACTGCTGGTTCCTCTGATAAAAGGAAAATGGAAAAGCGCCTACATGTTGCTCATCCCGGTGGTAGGTTTCATAAACCTGATCAATATCCCTGAAGGAACTCATTGGGTTGTAGGGTTTATGGAATATGATCTTATCTTTGGTAAAGTGGACAGACTGAGCCTCCTGTTCGGTTACATCTTCCATCTCATATCTTTTGTAGCTATTCTCTATGCCATTCACCTAAAACACAATCTGCAGCATGTGGCTGGGCTGGTTTATGCCGGCAGCGCCCTGGGGGTTGTCTTTGCCGGAGACCTTTTTTCTTTCTTTGTCTTTTGGGAGATGCTTACCGTAGCTTCCATATTTCTTATCTGGGCCCGCAGGACAAAGGCAGCTCAAGGCGCAGGATACAGATATCTCCTGGTTCACGCAGCCGGAGGCCTGTGCCTTCTGGCAGGCATTGCCCTGTATGTGAATCAGACAGGCTCTATTGAGTTCGGGTATATCGGGCTGAATGGATTTGCCACCTTATTAATTTTCCTGGGTTTTGGCGTAAATTGCGCCTGGCCTTTTCTCCACCCATGGCTGACGGACGCTTATCCGGAGGCCACGATTACCGGGACCATATTCTTGAGCGCTTTTACCACAAAGTGTGCGGTTTACGCCCTGGCCAGGGCCTTTCCGGGCACCGAGGCCCTTATCTGGATCGGAGCGATTATGACGGCGTTTCCTATCTTCTATGCGGTCATTGAAAACAACCTCAGGCGAGTTTTGTCCTACAGCTTGATCAACCAGGTAGGATTCATGGTATGCGGGATCGGCATTGGCACACAAATGGCCATAAATGGCGCTGTTTCCCACGCAGTGAACGATATCCTCTTCAAGGCCCTGCTGTTCATGTCCATGGGTGCGGTGATGTATCGTAATGATAATAAAATCAACTGCACCGCCTTAGGCGGACTGTACCGGACCATGCCGCTCACCTGTATCTTTTGTATAATTGGGGCCGCATCCATCTCGGCCGTTCCACTTTTCAGCGGTTTTGTCAGTAAGTCAATGGTTATGGATGCGGCTGCTACCGGTCATATGCAGATCATATATTTTATTCTTCTGTTTGCCTCAGTTGGTGTATTAGAGCATGCAGGTATCAAGATTCCGTTTTTTGCGTTTTTCGGCCATGATTCCGGGCTGAGACCCAAGGAGGCACCCCTCCACATGCTTCTTGCCATGGGCATTGCGGCGTTCTTCTGTATCTTCAACGGGTCATTTCCCAGCTATCTGTATAGCCTGCTCCCATATCCGGTTGAGTATGTACCGTATACGATTCCGCATGTAGTAGGTCAGACCCAGCTCATTTTCTTTGCCGCCTTGGCCTTCATATTTCTCACGCTTTCCGGTATGTCTCCCGCCGAGATGAGGGCTGTCAATGTTGATGCTGACTGGTTTTACCGTAAGGGTGGCGGGCTTTTTTACCGTGTCATGGATATTAGCATGAACGGAATAAACAGGATTGCCGACAGGGTCATTGTGGGTGAGTTGACCGGATCTATGTGCCGTATATTCCAACGCTGGCCTGAGGTCCTCTGTCTTGGGGTTATGATTCCCCTATGGAGTGTCACCGGCACAAGAGGAAAAGACCTCCATGGTAAGATCGAAAGGACTCGATCGGCTTTGCAAACACACACCTCACCGATAGGGATCAGTGCGGCTATGGCTACGATCTTTTTAGTGTTAATTTACCTATTGATGTGATATAAATATAAAAATAATCATTGAACCCTGAACCCGTGAACGGTTACAAAACCATCAAAGATGCGGGCACGGAGAGGAGAAATAAATATTTGGCTTCTATAGAACATCTGAAAAGAATTCGACTCTTTGAAGATTTGACCGACGGCATGCTGGAAAAGATACTTCCCCTGGCTCAAGAGCAGTCGTTTGCGGAAAGGGAAATTATTTTCGAACCAGGTAGTGAGGCCTCCCATTTTTACTCACTGACCACAGGTAAGGCATTACTCCAGACAGAGCTTGCTCCAGCCCTAATTATTTCACTCGGGGCCATCAAGCCGGGATACTCATTCGGCTGGCCTGCCCTTCTTCCTGGGCCCGTCCATACCTCCCTTGCTGTTTGTATGGAACCAAGCGAAATCCTGGTCATGCCTGGAAACGAATTTAAGGCCCTTCTCGATCAAGACCACACCATGGGATTCCTGGTTATGCAAAAGACTGCCACGATCCTTGAGAACCGCTTGGAACGTCGTACAACACAGTTTGTCAAGGTAATAACTAAACACCCCGATATAGCAACGCTTTTGGGTCTGTAAGGGGAAGATGTATTTCCAGACGCTTTAGTCTTCATGTGAGCGAGGCTCAGAAGGCAGCCTGATGACAAAGGTTGTTCCTTTCCCAAGTTCAGAGTCTACACTTATGGTTCCGCCGTGTTCTTTGACTATCTTCTGGGTAATCAGCAGGCCGAGGCCCGTACCTCTTGACCCCTTGGTGCTGAATAGCGAACTAAAGATTTGCTTTCTTACGGCCTCATCCATACCACAACCATTGTCAGAGACCTGAAGAATAAACGCTTTATCACTTTCGCGCTTTGTAGTCACCCGTACCAGGTGTTCCTTGCCCTCTTCTTCATCAAATATAGCGGCATCAATGGCATTGGAAACCAGGTTAAGCAGACAATGATGAATTCCTTTGGGGTCTAAAGATACATCGCCTACAGTTGGATCAAGATCTCTAACAATCTCTACTCCGGATTCTTTTGCCTTGAGATCCATTAGCTTGCATACCTCTTCCGCAATTTTATTCGGGGAGCACTTTTCATATTCAGGCTCACGTTCCTTGGAGTAGTTGAGGAGATCCATAGCCAGGCCGGAGACCCTGTCAATATTCCTTCGCACCATGTCCCAGCCAATGCGAAGGCTATTCATATCCTCCTTCTTAAGTGCGTTGTCTACTATATAGACCCCTCCCTGCAGACCACCCAAGATGTTTTTGATACCGTGGGCAAGTCCGGCCGCAGTTTCTCCAGTGGCAGCCAATCTTTCGGATTTGATCAATTCCTGCTGTAACTGCTTGATTTCCCTCAGATCGTGGAGAAAACCCACACTGCCAATAACCTCACCATCTTGATACAGAACAATTCCCGAAAATTTAACCGGTATCTTGTCACCGTCTTTTCCCAAAACGAAGGTCTCTCGCCAAACATGCATTTCTTGTCTTTCTCGTTCTTTGCCATGCAGACCTTGCATGATTTCTTCGGCTGTCTCTGGTGGATAGAGACTCCTTATATCAATCTTCCCTATTACTTCATCCTTAGAATATCCAAATATTTTCTCATCCCCTCGATTAAAAATCATTATTTTTCCCTGCTTATCAGTGCCGACTATACCGTCGAGGGAACGCTGAATCAGATTGTCTTCAAACTCATACCTCTGCCTTATCTCCTCTGTGGCTTGCTTAACCTTATCTTCCAGATTGTCGGTATATTCCTTGAGCATCCTCCTTAAATGAAGCCTTTCCTTGGCCCGTTTTAGGGCAACTGTCAGGGCTTCGTCCACAATAGGCTTGGTGACAAAATCAGAGGCCTCAAGTTGCAGAGACTGGATAGCCACGTCCATATCGCCGTGCCCGGTAACCACTATC
>Ga0075115_10000781_pt1 | contig 15741 bp, 13 predicted proteins | sample AntAceMetag02UKH_FD_69785 | JGI IMG/M metagenome (GOLD analysis project Ga0075115, IMG submission 69785) | Saline lake microbial communities from Ace Lake, Antarctica - Antarctic Ace Lake Metagenome 02UKH | ecosystem: Environmental > Aquatic > Non-marine Saline and Alkaline > Saline | place... | reverse complement strand
TCCACGAGTGCCATCGTTCCTCCTTAAAACTCCTCCCCTTTGTAAGGGGAGGCCGGGGGGGGTAGAGCACTGACTCTACCTCCCCTAACCCCTCCTTACAAAGGAGTGGAATCATTCTCGTATGCGATCTCCGTCTCCTGCCGCTGCGGCCCACCAACCCGATCACCCACCGCATGCAACAGCTCCGCATACTGCGAATACAGGTTCATGCGTGACTGAATCAGCTCGGAGCGCGCCTTCGCGAGCGTGTTCTGCGCATTGAGGAGCTCAGTAATATCGGCTGCGCCACTGTTGTAGCGCGCAAGGGATACGTCAAACGATTCACTCGCGCTGGACAGAAGAGATTTATAAGCCCGGTACTGCTCCTTCACCGTCGTAAAATTATGAAACGCATCCCACACTTCTTTGATCACCGTGTCTTCCTGCGCGGCGAGTTGACCCTTGGCCGCTTCGAGCTCAGCCTGCGCCTGCTTCAAGGCATTGCGCATGGAAAACCCTGCAAAGAGAGGAATCTTGAGCGTCAAACCGCCATACGCCGCCGATGCATCACCGTTGGTAAATTTTTGATATTGGAGATTGCCGCTTGCGCTCAAAGTGGGAAACGGCTTCGACCGCGCATCCTCGACCTGTGCTGCGTACTGACGGACTGTCGCCTGTGCGGTACCGAGATCTGGACGCTTGTACTTGGCTTCCTCTACAAGAGTATCCACGCCCTTGCTCAATTTATTTATGGGGAGCCGTGACGGCTCATCAGCAACATCGAAGTCCACATTGGCCTGCCAGCCAACCGCGGAGGCGAGCGTACCCTTTGCAATTTTTGAACTGCCGCGCGCCGAAGCTAGATCGGCCTGCGCCTGCGAGGCGCCCGAACGCGCCTGCAAAACATCAGCTATTGTGGAAACGCCCGACTCGCGACGCGCCTCTGTCGAACGTAAAGTCGTGTTCGCATCCTGCAAGTTCTTACGCGACGCCGTGACCAGCGCCTTGTCGCCCAGATAAGTGTAGTACGCTTGTGGAATATCTCGCAGCACATCCTGAATGGCCTGATCGTGCGACCAGTTGGCAGCGATCAGCGCTTCTTTGGCCGCGCGAACGCGTGCCTCGCGCCCGCCAAAATCAAGGAGCAGGTAGTCGAGCGCAAGACCGACGCTCACGTAGGATTGTCCGCCTTGAAATATGGCCTGCCGTACCTGACCCACCACACTATCGATTTCGCCGCCGATAGTTGGATAGTATTCACTGCGCGAACTGCCCCACCCTGCGGCAGCGGCACGCGCTTGCGCCCAAGCGACGCGGGTTGTCGGGCTATTCGTAAGGGCAACGTCGACCAACTCGGCAAGCGCCATGCTTCCGTGAGGGGCAAGATCGCCGCCCATTTCGGCCTCTGGGAGACGCCCGTCAAATAAGGATTCGATGGGTTTGATATCCTCCTCAGGGGGGAGTTCATCCTGGGAGGGAGCGGCATGAATAGCGGAATTAACCTCAGGCGGCGTCTTTGAGCACGCAACAACCTGAAAAATCAGCAAGATACACAGAATGAACCGGGACAAGACGCGCACGCAAATCCCCCTTAACCGCGTGAAATAACAAGGAAATACTCCTAGTAAGAATTATGGATAGTGTCAATCATAGAGAACCCACTCCAGAATATCTTTGAAAGCGAAACGTAGGCTTTTCGAGCGAGACAAGGAAGATGAACAAAAAGCCCGGAGGTGTAGCCATAGCTACATTGAGGACTTTTTGAGAAATCTGACGAAATCGCAGCCGAAAAGCCAGCGTTGCAACCGAAGATATTCTGGAGTGGGTTCTGCATTGTGAAAGCACAAAAAAAAGGTTATAAAACAACAATGTCTATTCTGGCGAAACTCAAACCAAAACATTATTGGACCATTCTCATTGGACAGCTAGGTCTCATGCTGGTCGCCTCCTTCATGGAGGAGAGTTTAATACTCTACGCCCTCTTCGCATTTGCGCTGCTGTGGATCTTCGGTTCCACGATCTCCACGTTTTGGGCAACTCGCCGGAGAAAAACATTAGCCCTGACGTCGGGCATCGTCGCTTTCTTAAGCGGACTAGTCGCTGCATTTCCCACCATATCTCCGGAAATCTTTCATATAGGCGTCATCACGTGCGCGTTTTCGTATTCGGTCTTTATCCTGATCGCCATAACCTCGATGTCCCACAGCGTCTTCGTGACCGAGAAAGTCGATAGCGACCGCATCGTGGGGAGCATCTGCATCTATCTGCTCATCGGCATGTTCTTCGCATTCGTCTTCACCGCTGTCGACCTCATCAACCCGGCTGCGTTCAACTTCGGCACAACAGGCGAGCCCGAACTTCGGACTTTTCGCGACTACCTCTACTTCAGCTACACCACGCTCACGACTCTTGGATACGGCGACATGACGCCGCAGCTCCCATTCTCACGACTGCTAACGTCTATTGAAACGGTGATCGGCCCAATCTATCTCGCCATCATGGTGGCTCGCCTGGTGGGCATGCACATCAGCCAGTCGATAAACGCCGATATAAAGAAAAGCCTTTCTAGCGGGGTAAAGAGAACTCGATGACATCCCATATGTTCAGGAAGGGCTTCACACTCATCGAGCTGATAATCGTGATCGCGATCATCGGCACGCTCACAACCATGTTTATTCCGCGCTATATTGAACTGCGGGGAAATGCTGAGGAGTCTGCGCGGGACGGCGTTGCCGGCGCCGTTAGCAGCGGTATCGCCATATATCACGGAAAACAGATCACCACCGACTCGTTCCCCGTATGGCCTTCGGTGCTCGACTCCGCCCCGAACGGCGTATGCACCCTCTGTTTTTCCGACGTTCTGGATCAGCCCATCGACGACCCGCGTTGGAGCAAGGTGGGCTATGAATACACCTATACAATGAGCACAAACACCTCGATAACGTTTACATACGACCCGGCAACCGGCCAGCTTCTCCCCTCAGTTAACAACTCATAACCGCGCTGGATGCGGAGTTGACTTCTCCCTGCTCTTATCCCAAAGACGCAGTGAACATCATGCGCATAGAAAACATTCAAAAAGCGGTCTGCATATCGGCCTTGATCCACGCCGCACTCTTCGGCGTCGTGCTCTACATGGCGTATCATGGATCGACCGACGTGCCGGGTGATGGAAGTATGGGGGAAACGATTGCCGTATCGATGATAAGCGAGGATGGCAGCATAGGTTCTTCAGGAGAGAACCTAGAGGTAAAACAGAGTAAGCCGGTTGAAGCCTCAAGCCTAAAACTCAGTCCACCGATGGCTGTCCCTTCAAAATCGACCGATGCAACAGCATCCTCATCGGACACGGCGGGCGGTGCCTCGGCTAAGCTCCCGCCACCAGACCGACGGCCCGCCACTACTGCATCGGCGGACATACGGGCAGGCGGGACAGGCGATCCGCGCCTCATGCGCATGTGGAAGAAGATCAATCGGTCTAAATACTATCCGCTGAATGCGCGCCGTAACTCGTTAAAGGGAAATCCGCGCGTCACGTTCAAGACCGGGGAGCAAGGACAGGTCGAATACGTGCGTCTGGCTAAATCCTGCGGCATAACCCAGCTCGATGACGCAGCGATTGAAACGGTAAAGCGAGCGGCCCCGCTGCCCTACTATCCCAAACCGATCACGCTCACGATCCGCTACTCGATGAAGGAGTAATGCTCCGGCAACCCCATGCCAGGCACACAATGGCTTGGATTGGTGGCTGGACAGTTTTAGAATTGCATGTCTAGAAATTGCAGCGTAAAAAAGCTTTGATTGTCGTGTAAAAACAATAGAATATGGGCCTTCATTGGTCATGGAGGGAATATGAGAAGTGATCGGCTTGAACAGCATTCGGAAAAACGCAGGATTATATTAATGATCGTCCTTGTAGCGGTCGTTTGTTCTTTAACCGTCTATTTTCATACAGTGCTGCACATCTGCAGTATTGTTGCCCACACCTATTATATCCCCATTATTTTGGCAGTCGCCTGGTGGAAGTGGAAAGGATTGATTGTGGCCATATTTCTGGCCGTATTCCTGACACTCATCCACATCTTCTTAAGATATGATGTGGCAAATATTGATTATTATATTCGCGCAATCATGCTCGTAATTATTGCCGGCATAGCTACACATTTATACAAGCGTATTGCAGAAGCAAGCCAGTCGCTAACAGAAAAGGAAGAGAGGTTGCACGGTTTTATGGATTCGGCAACCGATGGGTTTATTATCTTCGATTCAGAATTAAATTGCGCCGAAATCAACAGAGCTGGATTGAGCATGTTTCCACCCAATACAAGAAAAGAGGATGTGATAAATAAGAATCTTTCTGAAATCACGCCTGACATCAAGGAGGCTGGCAGATATGATAAATATCTGGAGGTCATAAGGACCGGCAACACATTTCAAATAGAGGACTTTGTCCCCCATCCCAAATTTGGGAATTTACACCTGGCCGTGAGTGCCTTCAAGGCGGATGGTGGTTTGGGAATTGTTTTTTCCGACATCACCGAGCACAAGGAGGCGGAGGAGTCGCTGCGTAAGAGCGAGGAGAAATACAGACAACTCATCCAGAATATTCCGCAGAAGATTTTCATAAAAGACCGCAATTCAGCTTACTTGTACTGCAGTAAAAACCTTGCAAAAGACTATGGCATCACTCCAGATGAAATTGTTGGTAAAACGGATTACGACTTCTTCCCAAAGGAACTGGCAGACAAATACAGATTGGACGACAAACGAATTATTGAAGCCAGCAAAACCGAGAGTATCGAGGAAAGGTATATTCAGGATGGTAAAGATGTCTGGGTGAATATTGTCAAAGCTCCCGTGAAAGATGACGATGGTAATATTACTGGTATTCTGGGTATTTTTTGTGACATCACCGAGCGCAAGGAGGCGGAGGATGCCTTGAAGGAGTCCGAGCAAAAGTTTAGGGCTATCTTTGACAGTGCGACTGATGGGATAATCGTAACAGATCAAAAAAACAAAAAGTTTTATGCCGGCAATAAAGAGATTTGCCGGATGTTGGGGTACAGCCAGAAAGAGTTTAGTAAACTTGAGGTTGATGATATCCATCCCAAAGAAAGTTTGCCACATGTTATTAAACAATTTGAAAGGCAAGCGAGGGAAGAACATATACTGGCTGAAGACATTCCAGTCCTGAAAAAAGATGGAAGTGTTTTTTACGCTGATATCAATTCATCTTCAATAACCATGGACGGCCATACATATCTAATGGGCATTTTCAGAGACGTCACCGAACGCAAGAAACTTGACGAGCTTAAGGATGAATTCGTCAGCACCGTATCGCATGAACTGCGTACCCCCCTCGCCGTCATCAAGGAGGGGATCTCTTTGATGCTGGATGAGATCCCGGGGAAACTAAATAAAAAACAGGAGAGATTGCTTAACATGGCCGATAATAACATCGGACGACTGGCGCGTATTATTAGCGACCTCCTTGACATCTCAAAGATTGAAGCGGGAATGGTGACGCTTAAAAGAAAGGCGATAGATTTGACCGATTTGATGCAGGAAGTCTCTTCGACATTCATGTCCCAAATAAGAGAAAAGGGACTGAAATTAGAAATATCAGTTCCCAAGACCCCCTTGAGCGTTTATGCCGACACGGATAAGATAATCCAGATATTTACCAATTTGATTGGAAATTCGCTGAAATCTACAGAGAAGGGTCAGATAGAGATATGTGCCCGGGAGATGGAGGATGAGATTGAATGCTCCGTAACTGACACAGGTGAAGGTTTTTCCAAAAATGACATACCACATATATTCGATAAATTTCAAAAGGCTGGACATGCTGGCAGAGGAGTGAAAAACGGAACGGGTTTGGGACTTCCGATTACCAAGGGATTGGTTGAAATGCATGGTGGCAGGATTTGGATTGAGAGTGAAGTCGGCAAGGGAACGAAAGTTCTATTTACACTGCCTAAAGGAAAACCGGACAACAGCCAATTATAAATTGGGTGCCTTATTTTTTGGATTTTAGATTCTAAGAAAGGTGATGTTATGGGAATGAAGAGGATATTAATTATCGATGATGAAAAAGAAATGGTAGATTTATTGCAAATGCGTTTGGAGGCAGCGGACTATGAGATTCTTGTTGCCTACGATAGTCAAGAGGGATTAGATAAGGCTCGTGCGGAAAAACCAGATCTGATTCTGTTGGATATCATGATGCCCAAGATGAATGGTTACCAGGTCTGTCGGGAACTGAAGATTGATGACGGTACCAAGGGAATTCCAGTTGTAATGCTCACTGCCAAGGCCCAGGAAAGTGACAAATTCTGGGGTACGGAAGTTGGGGCGGATGCCTATGTCACCAAACCCTTTGAGGCAAGTGAGTTGCTGGAGAAGATACGTGGTTTTCTTGAATCAACACAGAAATGACGTAGCTTGAATGGAGGCATTATGAAGCAAAAACAAAAGATATTGATCGCCGATGACGATCACGATTTCGTTCAGATGCTTCGCGAGCGTCTGGAAGCAGCGGGGTACAAAACCGTCTGTGCCAACGAAGGGGTGCGAGCGGTGGAGGTGGCCCACAAAGAACACCCTGACCTGGCTCTATTAGACTGGAAAATGCCCGCCGGAAAGGGCCCGGCAGTAGCCCAGATTTTATCCGAGAAAGATGACACCAGGCATATTCCAATTATAATTATAACCGGCGTTGAGGAACCGGGTATGGAAAAAAGATCAGAGGAGTTGGGAGTCAAGGCGTTCATTCGCAAACCCTATGACGCCAAGGCGCTGCTTCAGAAAATTCATGAGGTGCTGGAATGGAAAAAATATGATGATAGTTTGTAATAGCTGGCAATTATTTTCTTTTAATTACATGGCGTTGCAGGCATAATCCCCTCTAATGTCCGAATTTCTAAAGCAGGTTGTTCCCCTTTTGGGTGCGGCCATCGGTGCCTTGATCCTATTTGTCCTGGTTCGTGAAGCAATCTATTCCCTTAAAAGACTGTCGTGGAGGAGAAAGCGCCAGCGCTGCCTTTCCCTGGTGAGCAACGTGGACAAGATTGAGCCGGACAACCTTCTTTCCCTTGCCACAGAACTCAAGAATGCTTTTCCGCTCGATCTTATCGAGGGTGTTCTGGATGAGTATGCAAAGACCACAGACGGCAAACCACAGACGACAGACCGAATGTTGGCAAGTCTCTACAGCTACCTTGGTTTTGTTGAAGATCATTTAAAGACCTTGCAGAAAGCGAAGAGCTGGCCGGAAAGGGCCGCGGCCGCGGAAAAACTGGGCCGCATAGGTCACGCCGGTGCGGTTCTTCCGCTGATTGCATCTCTTCAGGATGCCACGGAAGACCGCGAGGTAAAGAGTGTGGCCATACGCGCGTTGGGCAAAATCCGTGACCAGCGAGCAATTCCCATTCTTATCAGGGCTTTGGGAATTCCGGATACGACAGCCGGTCAACTTTTGGCTGATGTGCTGGTGCAGTTTGGCGAGACGGCAGTGGATCCCCTGATAGAAGTCCTTAAGTCTTCAAAACAGGAGATGCAGCGCTTTTGGGCAGCTAGGATACTGGGAATACTAAAGATGCATCGTGCCACCGGCACGTTGCTGAGCGCGCTGAGTGACCACTCCCAAGGTGTACGTTCTGCGGCGGCGTTGTCCCTTGGGCAGTTGGGGGCCCGTGAAGGAGTACCTCCGCTGACCAAGATATTGATGGAAGATCCGGTGCCGCGGGTGAGGGATGCGGCGGCCGAGGCCCTGGGAATAATTGCCGACGAACGGGCACTCGCCGCTTTGAAGGATACCCTGGCCAATTATGATTACACCACGCGTCGGAAAGCCATGGAGGCCCTGGAAAAAATGGGAGAAAAAGCTGTACCCTTCTTTCTCGAGGCCCTCTCGGAGGGATCAAAAGAGGCGGCTACTCAGGCCGCGGCGGCATTGGAGCGGACAGGAGTGGTGGCCAGCAAGATTGAAGAATTGGGCGGGGACAATTGGGAACCGGCCTTTGAACTTTTGTCCCGGATTGCCGAGACCGGTGTGATCGAGACGCTGGCCAGTTCACTTGACAATCCCAAATTAGAGATCCGGATCCGTCTCTGCCGCATTCTGGCTGAAGCGGCAAATCCGCGCACGCTGGAGTCCTTAATCGACCTGGCCAGAATGGATGACGAATGGGTTGTGCGCCTTGAGGCGTTGGTGGCCCTGGTTAGGCTGGCGGATATCCGAGCTGCGCCAGTCCTGGCTCATGCCCTTGGTAAAGAGGAGGAAGTTGTCCGGGAACAGTTGCTGGTGGTCTTGCAAGAGGCCACCAGGGCGCTGGTGGATCAGCTGGCCGATACGGTGATTTCACTTGTCCATGATGCAAATCTCAAGGTCCGCATCGAAGCGGTAAGGGTTCTCAGTAAATTGCATACCGAAGATATTTTTCAAGCGCTCCTTTCTTCTCTTTCAGACTCCGCTTGTGAGGTTCGCGCCGAGGCTGCCAGTGCGTTGGGGGATTATAGACAGCGGACAACAGACAATAGACTGCAGGTCACGGGCGCTTTAATTGCGGCATTACAGGATCATGGTCGTGAGGTTCGCATGGCCGCGGTAAGAAGTCTTGGCGAGCTCGAAGATCCGGATGCTATCCGCCCTCTGGCCGAGGCATTTGAGCGGGCGGATGAAGGATACCGGGACGATATTGCCGAGGCATTGGCCTCCATGCCCATGAAGGAATTTTATCGGCTTACCGATATTCTTATGGGGCTGAGCAGTCCAAAGGCTCGTGCGGGAATCGCATGGACGCTGGGACTGATCGGGGACAAGAAGGCCACTGGCCTGCTGGCAACTTTCTTGAAGGACCCGGAGCCGGTGGTGCGCGCTTCGGCCGCCGGCGCCCTCGGAAACCTTGGGAAGAAAGAGGCAGCTTCTTATCTGTTGGACTACCTTTCCGACCCAAATGAGAGAGTCAGGGCTGCGGTGGTAAATGCCCTGGGCAAGAGCCGTACTTCATCTGTGATTGGTAAATTATTGTCGTTACTGGAAAGTGAACCCGATGTATTTGTCTGCCAGAGAATTGTTCTGACCGTTGGGTGTTTGGCAGTTTGCGAGGCAACGGACCACAAACCGCAGACTGCAGACAATATGATGATGAAGCAGATTCGAAAATGGCTAGGTTCTTCATCTGATCCAGGCTCCCAGGCAGCGGGCCTGATATCCCTCGCCCTTCTGCAGAACGAATCTTTCTTCCAAGATATTCTCAAGGCTACCAGAGATGCCGCCATGAGAACAATCATGCAAAGATTCTTGAAGGAGCTCCCCAGAAATATCCAAGATCGGTTCTTTGCCTTTCTTTCTCTGGACCCGGGGCTTTTTTGGCGCAACCAGCCGGAAAAGGATAGTGAGCACTACATTCACCTTTTGGAATCCAGCCGCGAGGTGCGCGACCGCCTTCATGCCATAGAGGCCTTGGCCACCCTGGGAGAGAAAACCGCTTTGCCTGCAATAGAATACGTCTTTGCCAAGGACCCCAACCCGCAGGTCCGTGCCGCTGCCCTCGCTGCATTAGGCAAGATTCTAGAGGACGAACGATTGGTGGCCAAAATTACAGTAGCGATCGAAGATCCTTCCGATATAGTCCGTGCCCAGGTTTTGCCCATGCTGAACCGTCTAAGCCCCAAGGAGCTGAAAGGGTCACGGGAGCAGTTAATTCCCTTGCTTGATAGTTCACAGGAAAAAGTTCGAGATGCCGCCTCCGAATTACTTGCCAGGCTTTACTATCGTGATTGGCATTTCCTGGCCGACAGGTTACTGGGAGCAGAGAACAAGACTCGGATTACAGGCCTAATCAAAACGCTGGGAAAAATCGGCGACCCCAAGGCAACACCCCTGTTCGTGCAATTTATGAAACATAGTGATCCGGGGGTAAGGGCCACAAGCGCTCATGCCGCATCCGTATCGGGGGTGCTTGCAAAGCGGGAGTGGATTCCCCTTCTTTCCGATCCTCAAGAGGCCATTCGCCTGGCAGCCATTCAGGGGTTGGGAAGACAGCTGGATGGCGAGGTGATGGAGATATTTTCAGACCATCTGGAAGATCCTTCAGCAGGAATTCGGCGCGAGATCGCCACCATCATGGGGAAGAAAAAGCTGGCTGGAAAAGAGAGGCCCGTCAAAATTTTGCGCAGGCTCGCTCAAGACGAGAATCTGGAGGTAAGAGTATTGAGCCTGGTTTCTCTCTTCCGCATGGGTGAGGCCGGCTTGGTGGGAGAAGTGGCAGAGAACTTGAAGAACCTGGAAAGAAGGGATGTCGAAGCGCTCCTGGAATACCTGCAAAAAGAGGGGGTGTTTGTAGAGATGCTTGCAGAGCTTAAGCACGGTCGCAATGTGGCCAACCGCAAAGAGGCCGTTGAATTTCTGGCGGCCCTGGACCTCCCCCGTTTTGCCAGCGAGATTGTTCACTCCCTTGGGGATCCGGCCGGTTCCGTCCGTCTGGCCGCCATCGAGGCCCTGGGGCAGATTGAGGATCCGGAAATCCAGCAGGCCATCGAAACCCTGGCCCAGGATCCGGTAGAGGCGGTCCGGAAGGCGGCAAAACACAGGAAGTTGACTATAGCGAAGTAGATTGGAGGGGGTTCTTGCTATTCATCCGAATCTGGGAAATTATCGTCGTTGCATACTTTGTCGCCTATAATTCCATCAATTTGTTTTTGATATTGGTGGCCTGGGTCAAGGTAAGATTTTTTCTCAGGGCCAAATCATTCACAGACCTTGAAGATATTTATCAGTCACACTCAACACCTCTGGTTTCCATTATAGTTCCTGCGTTCAACGAACAATATACCATTGTGGAAAACATCCGCGCCCTGTCCAGGATTAGGTATCCGCGTTTTGAAATTGTGGTTGTCAATGACGGTTCGACAGATCGAATGTTAGAGGAGCTTGCCAGAGCCTTTGGATTTGTTCGTCGTGACGTGGGGTACGATGAGATTCTCAATACTGCCCGGGTTCGTGGTTTTTATGAGGGTAAGCTTTTGGAGGGCACTCCAGTAGAACGGCTTATTCTTGTGGACAAGGAGAATGGCGGCAAGGCCGATGCCCTGAACGCCGGGCTTAATGCCGCGGTCGCTCCTTACATCCTGTGTATAGATGCCGATTCCATCATTGATTCGGATGCACTTCTTCAGGTGATGCAGCCCATAGTGAAAGATCCTGAACATGTTGCTGCCAGCGGAGGGCAGGTTGGGATTGCCAATGGCTGCAAGATTGAAGGGGGGCGGGTGGTTGAATTAAAACTTCCAAAAAACCCGCTGGCCATGCTTCAGGTAGTAGAATACATGCGGTCATTTACTGCCGGACGCACAGGCCTTTCAGCGCTCAACTCCTTGTTAATCCTATCCGGAGTCTTTGCCGTTTTTCGTCGCGATCTTGTACTGGAGGTTGGGGGTTTTTTAAGTGGCCGGCTTACTTCCAGGATAGCCCGCGAATATTGTGGTGGAAAGCGGACAGTTTGCGAGGACATGGAGATAGTCGTCCGCCTCCACCGGTATTTGATAGAGAAAAAAATCCCTGCCCGTATCGTATTTCTTCCCTACCCCATCAGCTGGTCTCAAGTCCCGGAAAATGTCGTGGATTTTGGAAAGCAGCGAAACCGCTGGTATCGGGGCCTGATTCAGGTCCTGATTTATCACAAAAAGATGCTGTTTAATCCCAGCTACAAGCAGATCGGTCTCTTTGCCATGCCATATCAGTTCATCTTTGAATTTATCGGGCCGATTTTGGAGACGGTTGGATATATTTCCATACCGATTCTGTATATTTTGGGTCTGTTGAGGACTGATATTTTCCTCCTGTTTTTAACCGTTTCTATACTATACGGCATGTTTCTTTCCATATCTGCGGTGCTCATGGGCTTGTGGACTGAGGGGAAGCTCCACAGTGCAGCACGACGCGAATCACTTTTTAAGTATCGTGGGGTGAAAAATGTGGTCAAACTCCTTTTATTCGCCATGCTTTCCATGATAGGCTATCGGCAGTTGCAATTGATTTATCAAATGAAAGGTTTGTATGATTTTGTTAGAGGGGAGCAAGGGTGGAAAAAATTTGAACGTGAACGGTTTTAGTTTCGTATCTCGTTTTGTAGCACGCATGTCATTGCGTGGAATACTGGCAACGTGGCAATGCAGTGCAATCGTTTTGCTAACTGCCTCCTGCTTACTGCTTTCCGCTGCCTCGTTCGCAGGTGAATACGATGCTGAGATAACTAAGCAGCAAGAGATCATTGCTCAAAATCCCACCAACCTTGATGCTGCCTACTATTTAGGAAATTATCTGGCCTGGGATGGGAGATACGAGGAGGCTATACAGGTCTTTAAAGATATCTTGGCCAAGAAATCCGATTATATAGACGCGGATATCGGCATTGCCCGGGCATATGCCTGGAAGGGTGATCGGAAAAAGGCCGTTGAAAAATACGAGGAGATAATTAAAAAGGACCCTGATAATTTCGAGGTCCACCAGGGGCTGGGATCACTGGCGCTCTGGATCAACAATTTTGAAGAGAGCATCAAGTATTTTAAACAGGCCCTGATTATTAATCCTAAGGATATCGTCTCCCTCAAAGGGATTGGCAGAGCCTATTTAGGCAGGGGAGATCGCCGGCGTGCAGAAGAATACTTTTCCAAGGCGCAGATACTGGAGATCAAACAAACCCCAATGTCTATTATTTTGGCTGTCATTGCCGGCGTTGTTTTTATTGTGCTTATTATTGTTTTTATAATTCGCAGCAGAATCCGCCACCGAAAGAAAGCAACATTACGGTTGGAACTCAAGATTTTACGTTATGCCCTTTCGCTCTATCACCAAACAGCCGACAAGTTTCCGCTGGCCCTAGAAAACCTCATGCAAGAGAAGTGGCGTCCGCCGGGAGAGGCCGAAGACAGGCCATATTTGGACAGTATACATCAGGGGGATCGCGGGTTTCTTGTCGATCCCTTTGGGAATCGTTATTGGTACAACCCTGACACCGGTGGCGTCTACAGCACCACAAGAGGTTGTAATAAATGGTGATTCGATATCCCGTGATGCAGACCCTGCTTTTTGTTTTTGGCCTATTGTTTCTTATCCTCTGCTTTCTGTTTCCTGCCTCAACCAGCTATGCCGTTAATGATCGTGAACTGCTGATGGAAGAGGCTCGGAATCTTGGATTGGACAAGAGGTATGATGAGTCCATAGTCATCTATGAGCAAGTCCTGGAAAAAAATCCTGATGACATTGAGGCAGCCATTGGCCATGCAAGGGTTACAGCATGGAGCGGAGATCACGAAAAGGCCATTGAGTTTTATGAGGTGGTTTTGGCAAAGAACCCAAACAACAGAGAAGCCCTTTTGGGAATAAGCAGAGTCCTTTTCTGGCAGGGGAAACACGATGAGAGTTTGGAAACAATTGACCATTTGCTTGCAATCGATCCAGAGAATCAGGAGGCCTTAGAGTTACAAAAAATCGTTCAGAAGGCCATGGATTCGGTTACTCATTTCAAAGTTCGCGCTGGGTTTGAGTACCAAACTTATAATTTCGCGACCAACGCCCCGGGAGCTCACTTTCTATTCAGCTATAGGGAACCCAAAAAGTGGGAGGCCCGCGGGGGTTTTGATTATATCAATAAATTCGATGACTCGGCCCCAGGGTACAGGGTAGGCGGCAGTTTCTGGGCAACGGAAGGTACAGTTCTCTCACTGGACATCGAATTTGCCCCCAAACAAATTGTTGTGCCCCGCCAGGCGTATACTTTTGAAATAAGCCAAAGGGTATTCAAGGTATTGGTTCCTTCTTTGGCTTATCGCTTTGCCGACTATCAGGCTGCAAATTCACATATGGTGATGCCGGGGATAACCTGGTATTTTTACCCTCGTTTTGATTGGATGGCCAAATATTTCTTGAGCTTGAGTCAGTTCGGTGGACGTAACCATACAAATCATTCCATGATGACACGACTATCTTGGAATGCAGTAGATCCACTTACTGTTTATGCCGGGTATGCCTATGCATCAGAGAGCTTTGAGTCCGGCAATCCAGTAAATCCTTTTGGTGCATTTCACGCAAATCACATTTTCGGTGGATTCAAGTGGGAAATCTACAAAAAAATCGGACTCGATTTCAACTACGATTATGAGAGACGAAATAATGGATTCAGGCTCCATACTTTTAACACCGGAGTTTTCTATAGTTGGTAAACATCAATTGCCAATGAGTCTATGCGGCGTTGCACCTTGCCAATGTCATCCGCGATCTGTTGCAATGTCGTCACATCTGCAAAACCAACACCGATCACGCTCACGATCCGGTATTCTATGAAGGACTAGGAGAAAACTATGAAGCGAGGTTTAATTTTAGTTTTATTAGTTTTTCTCGCATTTGGCTGCGGTGGAAATTCCGGATCTCCATTCACTTTTGAGGAGAATGACTCACACACGCTCACCCTGACGACACAGACTGAGCTCATCATCACAAACACCAATGGAAACATAATCATTACCGGTTCAGATGCTACGGACAAAATTACCTCTCTCATCACAAAAAAGGTAACGAGCGAAATTAGTTCAAGTGATGCGCAATCGCACATCTCAGACATTGATATTGTAATAGACGACAATGCAAACGACGTAACATATACAATTAATCACCCAGCAAGCGAAAGCAGGAGTTACGAGATCAATTTTAATATCACCGTGCCCAACAACTTAAACTTCGTCATCACAATGACCAATGGAAATATTAGCCTGCAATCCACGACAACAGCGGTAGAGGTAAATCTGCTGAATGGCGATTTCATTTCAGATCTTATACTCAACGATACTAGCGCTGTATCAATCACCGTGGGAAACGGCAATGTCGGATTAACTCTGCCAAACACTACAAACGCAGCCCTCTCCGCATCCGTTATTAATGGAACGATAAGCAATGCCGGGTTGATTTTCACGAACGAGCAAAGCTCAAGCACCCTGTTTACCGGCACCCTCGGCACCGGTGACGGAAGCATCGTTTTAGACGTCGGAAATGGACATATCGAGATGTACAAGAAATAGGGCTTTGCACCCATTATCTCGACCCTGAACAAAATAATGGACAATCCCCGAGAGGTTGGCTAAACAAGCGCCCCAGTACAGGGCCTTGTATTTAAACTTGTTGGGATTTTGACATTTGGATTTAGGTTTGTGGTGGCTGTAGTCCCGGTGTGACGCAATTTTCGCAGAAAGCGAAAATCGCTAGTCACACCGAGGATCCTCGGCACCGCAGACGATTTTTCCTCTGAAAAATCGTGCGGATGCCGGGACTCAGTTGGTTATGAAACAATACTTTGTATACGTGTTGAAGAGCTCTACTGACGGCAAATTCTATATCGGATGTTCCGATGATGTTGAACGGAGAATCAAGGAACACAATTCAGGTTATACTCGATCGACGAAAGGTAGAGGACCATTTGTATTGCTTGGACAAAAGGGGTACGATTCTAGGAAGGAAGCTTTGGAAGCAGAAAAATGGTTGAAGAGGCAAAAAGATAGGAAGGCGATAATTAGATTTTTGAAAACTTATAGTTAATACGGGTACGGTGTGCAGAGCCACCAGCTGGTCTGCTATGGTGGCTGTAGCTCAGTTGGTTAGAGCGCTAGGTTGTGGCCCTGGAGGTCGCGGGTTCGAGCCCCGTCAGCCACCCCAAAGGTGGCTCTGCACACCGTATTCGAAATAAATAATGGTGGCTGTAGTCCCGG
>Ga0075115_10000762_pt1 | contig 15883 bp, 12 predicted proteins | sample AntAceMetag02UKH_FD_69785 | JGI IMG/M metagenome (GOLD analysis project Ga0075115, IMG submission 69785) | Saline lake microbial communities from Ace Lake, Antarctica - Antarctic Ace Lake Metagenome 02UKH | ecosystem: Environmental > Aquatic > Non-marine Saline and Alkaline > Saline | place... | reverse complement strand
ATAAGTATTTTTTACATATAGTAAAAAGAGTAATAAAGTTATTATTCAATAATAATCAATTTTTTAAATAAGCATTCTTTTCAAAAGTATATGGAAATCATAAATAAACAATTATTACCATTGCAAGAATTTATGCAGAAAACACATGTGAATGCAGATGTTCTACTAGAACTTGGGGAAATAATAAAAAAAGGCAGATATGTTTTTGTTGCAACCAATGAAATGCGAAGCTTTATGGAAGACACAGGAACAGATTTTTTCTCAATAGGAACACAAATTGGAGAAATAAAAAAAGATTTTATGCCCACACCTTGGTTTATTGACTTTTTATCAAATAATTCAGAAAGAAAAGCTTTCATTAATAACAAAAGTGAGTGGATGTTTTTATGTGGTAAAGATATCTTCCAAAAAGGCATAGAAAAAATAGAAATCCCAAAAAGAAGAGGACTTATCTTTGTGCAGAATAAGTTTAATGAAAACTTAGGACTTGCAAAGTTTATGCAGGATGCAAATGTTCCTCTAGAAAACATTCTTGATAAAGGTGCATATGTAAGAAAAGAGATATAATGAAAAACAAGATAATACATCAAAAGAATGTGCAAACACCAAGAAGTTATAGTAGTGGTAGAAAATTATTAGGCAGAAATGAAACCTATTTCTTAGAAAAAACAAAAATTGACAAAGATTTTAATTTTTCACATGACACAATTGAAAAAAGTGAACTGCAAAAAACAGGTAAAATAAAAACAAAAAAAGATAAACAAGCATTTATTTTTGATGCAAGTTTCGCAGATGATATTCAAAATATAAAAAGAGCTGCACAACTCATCACTCTAAAAGATGCAGCAGTTGTTCTTGCAGAAACAGGAATTAATTCTGAAAGTATTGTGTTTGATTCTGGCTCTGGCTCAGGAGGGCTTGCTTTTTTTTTAGCAAAACATTGCAAAGAAGTTTATTCTTTTGATATTAAAGAAGAACATTTAGATGTGTGCAAAAAAAACAAAGAATTTCTTAATATAAATAATGTTAATTTTTTTAATGCAGATGTAACTAATAAAGAAGATATAAAAAAACATACTAAAGAATTAAAATGTGATTTATTCACAATAGATATTCTGCAACCAGAAAATTCAATACAAACAGTTAGAGAATTTCTAAAAATAGGTGGTTATCTTGTGTTTTACACTACACAATTAAATCAAGCAAAAGATGTTACAGATGTTTTAGATAACTCAGAAGATTTTTCTGTGCTCAGCATAAAAGAAGTGTTGCACAGAGAATGGGATTTGCATAATAAGAAATGCAAACCAAAAGAAACATCTGGTCATACAGGATTCTTGCTGTTTGCAAGAAAAGTTTGTTGATTATTTTCCTTTTGGTTTTTCTGATTTAAGAACATCTTCTAAATAAGTAAAAGGTTCAAATTCATTTATTTTATCTTTTATATACCCCACAGTAAGAGGATGCTTTGTTCTTTTAGCTAATATTTTCGGTGTTAATCCATAAGGAATTGTAAATTCCACTATTCTTATTTTGTAATTATATACCCTTGCAAGTTTAATATAAGGTTGCATTTCCCATAACCTTATGTTAGTATTATCAACAATAATTGAGGACAAACCATCTATCATAGATCCTCTTACAGCTTCTTGATTGTTTATATGATTCAATTTTGATAAAGATCGAACCCAGATATATTCCCCTTTATCATTCTCAAAATATTTATCAGTAGAATGAATAATACCCCCTAAGCACTCGGCAAAACTAGTTTTACCTATTCCATAAATACCTCTCAAAATATACAAAAATTTAGGTTCGTTATCAAAGGCCATATTTTCTAAAACATTATCTTCAACCATAAAAAGACACAAATTACTACTAGTATTTAATTCTTGCTAAAAACCAAATAAAGCCATAACATTTTTAAACAAATAAAACTCGTTTTTTATAATATTGTAATAATTATAAATAATAATATAATTCAGTATTAAAAAGAGGTGTGAATTTGGATAAGAAAACAGCATTTATTCTGTGGTTTGATCAATTAGGTATTGAAGATGTTCCTCTTGTAGGAGGAAAAAATGCATCCTTAGGTGAAATGTATAGAAACCTAACACCAAAAGGTGTTAATGTACCTAATGGATTTGCAATCACAGCTTTCTCATATAGATATTTACTAGAAAGAATGAACTTAAAAGATGAAATAAAAAATATTCTATCAGATCTAAACACAAAAGATCTTTATAATCTAATGGAAAGAGGAGAAAAAGTAAGAAGATTAGTCAGAAACACAGAGTTTCCTCTTGAATTACAAAAAGAAATAAAAGATGCTTATACTAATCTCTGCAAACAATATGGTGAAAACACAGATGTTGCAGTAAGAAGCTCTGCAACTGCAGAGGATTTGCCAGATGCAAGTTTTGCAGGCCAACAAGATACATATCTTAATATTAAAGGTGATGAAGAATTACTTGATGCCTGCAAAAAATGTTTTGCATCACTCTTTACAAATAGAGCAATATCTTACAGAGAAGAGAAAGGTTTTGATCACTTTACTATTGCTCTATCTATTGGTGTGCAAAAAATGGTTCGTTCAGATTTAGCTGCAAGCGGAGTCATGTTCTCACTTGATACTGAATCAGGATTCAAAGATGTGGCTTTTATAACTGGGGCTTATGGTCTTGGAGAAAATATTGTTCAAGGTGCTGTTAATCCTGATGAATTCTATGTTTTTAAACCAACATTAAAACAAGGATTTAAACCAATAATTTCAAAACAAGTTGGAAGCAAAGAAATTAAAATGATTTATACAAAAGATGGAAAACATCCAACAAAAAATGTTGATGTGGATTTCACTCATAGAAAAAAGTTTTGTATAAGTGATGAAGAAATATTAAAACTTGCAAAATGGACTTGCATTATAGAAGATCATTATTCTGAAAAAGCAGGAAAGCACAAACCAATGGATATGGAATGGGCAAAAGATGGAGAAACAAATGAATTATTTATTGTCCAAGCAAGACCAGAAACAGTTCATTCACAAAAAGATTTTACAAAATTAGAAGAATATGTTTTAAAAGAAAAATCAGATATTCTCGTGGAAGGAAGAAGTGTTGGCTCAAGAATAGGACAAGGAAAAGTTAATATTATAAGAGATGTAAAAGATATTCACCAATTTAAAGAAGGAGAAGTTCTTGTAACAGAAATGACAGACCCAGACTGGGAACCAATAATGAAAATAGCTTCTGCAATAGTAACTAATAAAGGTGGAAGAACTTGTCATGCAGCAATTATTTCTCGAGAGCTTGGAATTCCTTGTGTGGTTGGTTGCAGGAATGCAACAGAAGTTCTCCATAATGGAGAAGAAGTAACAGTTAGTTGTGCAGAAGGAGATGTGGGAAAAATATACAAAGGAAAAATCAAATTTGAAATAGAAAAGCATGACCTTGGACAACTCCCAGAAACAAAAACAAAAATAATGATGAACCTTGCAAATCCAGAAGAAGCATTTGAATTTAGTTTCATACCTAATGAAGGAGTTGGTCTTGCAAGAGAAGAATTTATTATTAATAGTTATATTAAAATACATCCTCTTGCACTTATCAATTTTGATAAAATTCATGGAAATGACAAAGACAAAATTGAAGAATTAACAGCTGCATATGAAGATAAAAAACAATATTTTATAGACAAGCTATCCCAGGGAATAGGGAAGATTGCAGCTGCATTCTATCCAAAGAAAGTCATATTAAGATTAAGTGATTTCAAAAGTAATGAATATGCAAATCTTATTGGAGGAAAATATTTTGAACCTTCAGAAGGTAATCCAATGATAGGTTGGAGAGGGGCATCAAGATATTATTCAGATGATTACAGAGAAGGGTTTGCACTTGAATGTGAAGCAATAAAAAAAGTTAGAGGAGAATTTGGATTAAAGAATGTTATTATAATGGTTCCATTTTGCAGAACAATAGAAGAAGCCAAAAAAGTTATTGCAGAAATAGAAAAATCAGGACTAAAACAACATGAAGATAACTTGCAAATATATGGAATGTGTGAAATTCCAAGTAATGTAATATTAGCAGATGAATTCTTAGACATATTTGATGGCTTCAGCATAGGAAGCAATGATTTAACACAACTAACCCTTGGTCTAGACAGAGATTCTGAAATAGTTTCACATATTTTTGACGAGAGAAATGAAGCAGTTAAGAAATTAATATCTGAAGTAATAAAAGTTGCAAATCATAAAGGAAAATATATTGGTATATGTGGACAAGCTCCATCTGATTATCCAGAATTTGCACAATTTCTTGTAAAAGAAGGAATACAATCAATAAGTTTGAATCCTGATACAGTCATTAAAACCAGGTTGAAGATTGCAGAGACAGAAAGGAATTTGAATTAAAAATTAATTAGAATCAATTAAAATCAAAGGAATTAACATTTCATCAGAAGAAACTCCTCCATGCTTTGCTAAGGAAGGAGTGCTGCCAGATTTTTGATGATTAGATAACTTATCCATTAGAGCATAATTCTTCTTCATAATTAAAACATAATCACCAATTCTATCAAATAATCTTTTATTAGGTTTGCCTAAACCATAGAGATGGTCTTTAATTAATTTTTCACCTTTAAAACACCAGCAATACTTTGATAACTTGTTTTTAACAATTTTTTCAAAATCTTTAACTTTACTAGGTCTAACATAACAATTTCTAACTCGGGACTCACCAGTTAAGGGAATAGTTAAACAATCTTTCATTCCTTTAATATTCTCAACCCAAACTCTGGATTTTTTTGGGCAATCAATTAAACCATGATCAGAAACAATAATTATTCTTGTATTAGTTCCTTTAATTGCATTAACTAATTTCTTCACTCTTTTATCCAAGTCAAAAAATAAATTCTCTACAACTTTACTTTTAACACCATTTTTATGAGTTAAAGAATCAAACTCAGGTAAATAAATATGAATAAATCTTCTTTTCTTAGATCTTTTTTTAATTAAACTTCTTAATTTTGTAAAAGCATTCTTATATGAAGAAATAGGGAGTATATTAGTGCCCTGAGAAACATATCTTGTAAAAGAACTATCAGCTAATTTCTTATCAATCAAAGTAAAACACTTAGCATTAAAACCTTTATGAAAAGATTCAATATCCATTATTTGATTTATATCAAAGTTATACTTAGTTAAACATTCACTTTTATATCTTGTATGAAAAGGAAGCACCGTAACAATAGCACCAACTTCTTTAAGATTAACATTCCAAGCTGTAATAGCATGTTGTTGTGCAGGGTACCCAACAGAAAAAACAGTATTTGCACAAGCTGTAGTAGATAAAAAAGTTGAAGTAATACTTGATTTAAAATTATTAAACAAAAAAGAATCACTATGTCTTGCTAAATAATTATAACCTAATCCATCAACAACAATTAAAACAATGTTCTTGAATTTCTTAAGCTCTGAAGAACTTAAATAATCCAATTCTTTATACTTATGTTTTTTACCAAAATTATTAGCAATAGAACTCATTAGGTTAACAATACTCTTTCCTTTATAATCAGGCAATATGAAATTATACATAATAGCAGGAGATAAAATCTTTTATTTATAAGATTTGTTAAAATCAAATTTAAAAAAAACAAAATAAAACAATACTAAATCTTCTTAACACCAAGAATAAGTTCATAAACAAAATTTATTAAATCTGCAATCTTTACTCTATCTTGTTTTTCATTATCCTTGTCTAAAAGAGTTTTTCAAGGTATTAAAATCAAAAATATCTTCTTTTATTCCAATCCTTTTTAATAATTTCCTTGCTTTTACTTCTCCCTCCACATAATCAAAAAGTTTTTTTACATTCCTTTTATGTCTCTCTCTTCTTAAAAATTTAAGTGCCTCATATAATTTCTTTACATCCTTTTTATTGGGTGCTTCAAATCCTAATGACATAAACCTTAAGCATGAAAAAAGAGTTGATGGATAAGATGATGCATTTACTCTAAGTTTTTTCTTTCTTAAATCTGTTTTTGAGTTAGGCAAGTGAACTAACTTATCATACCAATTAGATGAAGTCACATACCTTAAAGATAAAGCAAAACCATTTATAGTGAAATTAGCATTTTCTCTTATATTTTTTAAGATACTTTTTTCATCTGACAAATGTATATCAAGAAAAACATAATCTTTAAAATAATCTTTAGGGGAAGAAGTTTTTTTCATTTTAAGAACAATTTCTCTTTTCCGTCTTATTCTTCCATATACAAAACCTAACTTTCTAATATTCTCAATAAAAGTTTTTTTATTACCAATCAGAACAAGATCATAATCCCTCTGAGGCAAAACACTATTAAATATCTTAAAATAAACACTATTTCTTATGCTCCCTCCAACAAGATAAACTTCTGTATTTTTTGGAATAGCAGATTTAACTTTTTTAAGTATTTCAAAAGTTTTTGCATCATGCATAAAAATAGGTAAATTCTTCCTGTCCATAAAATTAGTTATTAATTTATTAATTTATTAAGCTTTTCATTTAAATCTTTTTAACACCAAGAATAAGTTCATAAACAAAATTCATTAAATCTGCAATCTTTACTCTAACTTGTTTTTCAGTATCTCTATCCCTAACAGTAACTGTATTATCTTCAAGAGTATCATAATCAATAGTAATGCAAAAAGGGGTTCCAGATTCACCTTCTCTTAAATATCTCTTACCAATACTTCCAGCTTCATCATACCTAATATTATAACAATCTTTTAATAAATTATAAACTTCTTTTGCTTTTGCAATCAACTCTGGCTTTTTCATAAGAGGGAAAACAGCTGCTTTCACAGGAGCAATCTTTGCAGGAATTACAAAGACATTTTTTCCCTCAGAAATATTTTTGCTCTCATAAAACATATCAAGAAGAGCAAAAATGGGTCTATCCACACCAAAAGCAATTTCAAGAATGTGTGGAATCTCTTTTTTTCCAGTAGATTCATTAAGAATCTCAAAATTTTGCTTTGCAAATTTAGAATGCTGCTTAAGATCATAATCAATTCTATCATGAATACCAACTATTTCATACCAACCAAAACTCTGCAATTTAAATTCTATATCCCACGCATCCTCTGCATAAAAAGCTTTTTCATCATCAGTGTGCTGTCTTAATCTTATTCTATCAACAGGAAATCCTAAGTCGAGAAACATGTTGTATGCAAGTGCAACACAATAAGCATAGGCCTTATTTTTTAGATGCTTATTCTTGTAAAGATCTTCAATAGTATATTTTTTAGAAACTAAAGTGTCTCCTTTTTGAGCATCTTTAGCAATAGCATTAACTTTTACATCTTTAAAATTATTAAACTTCTCAAACTTATCTTTGTCCTCTTTGAAAATAAAAAGTTGAGCTTCTGCCTGAGTAAACTCTCTAAGACGCATCATTAATTGTCGTGGACTAATCTCATTTCTAAAAGCTTTACCAATCTGAAAAACACCAAAAGGAATTTTACTCCTAAAAAAGTCAACATATCTCTTAAAAGGGAGATAAGTTGTGGTTGCAGTTTCTCCTCGAGGAAAGGCCTTTCTATCAATACCCACAGTTAAAGGCATCATTAAACTATGATTTTTAATTTCCATAATAAAATTAGAACCACAACTTGGGCATTTAAGATTATTATCCTTAATAATTTTTAAGATATCATCTTGTTTAAAATTAAGATCAGAAAAATTTTCTTCAATAAGAGAATCAGCTCTGAAAAAAGATCCGCATTTAGAACATTCAATCATGGGATCGCTAAAGCTGGCCAAATGGCCAGAAGCCTTCCAGACAATTTCAGGCTGGATAATAGGAGTTTCAACTTCCCAGAAATCTTCAGATTGAAACTTCTTTCTAATAAAATCTTCAACATTATTTTTTAATAATTTCCCAAGAGGAGCATAAGTATAAAAACCTGCAAGCCCACCGTAAATCTCAGGACTTGGTCCCCAAATAAAACCTTTATTCTGCAAAAACTCCATTAAATCTTGCATTAGTTTTTGCTTATCTTTTTTATTATTTTTTTTATCCATTTTTTTATTGTCCTATCATAATTTCTTATTATAAATTATCTTATTATTTAACTACTATTTATTTTATTAACTACTTTTATATTATAAGCTTTTTTGTATTTTTATCTATGTTTTATCTATATTATAACTAATAGAATACTCTTATTTTTAATAGTTTCTGTTTTCTTTAATAATAAACCAAGAAGAAACCAATAAAACAGAATATTTATAAATAAATCGGCTTTCCATCTTTGTACGCTTATTAAATAAGCTTCTTATCAACTCCAAAACACTAATTGTGTGAAGAAACAATGGTTTGCATTGTTTTAAAAAATTTATAAGAACTATTTAGTTCTATATAAAGAAATTCATATTCAAAATTTTTAACAAAAATTTTGGCAGTAGGAAAGTTAAAAGCTATGTGTGTACAATTCCAATAAAAATTCCAAAAAAAACCAATTATCCCAAGGATTAGTAAGAATACCCGTTGATCCTGCGGGAGATTGCTGCTATGGGGATTCGACTAAGCCATGCAAGTCTTCTAGTAATAGAGGCAGAATGCTCAGTAACACGTCGTTAATGTGCCCTAGAGTCAGGGATACCTTCGGGAAACTGAAGTTAACACCTGATAAGGAAAGAAATCTGGAATGATTCTTTCCCTAAACTTGAGCTCTAGGATCAGACGGCGGCTGATTAGGCTGTTGGTGAGGTAATGGCTCACCAAACCTGAGATCAGTATGGGCCTTGAGAGAGGTAGCCCAGAGAGGAACACTGAGACACTTGTTCCAGCCCTACGGGGTGCAGCAGGCGCGAAACTTCTACAATGCACGAAAGTGTGATAGGGGGAACCCCAGTGCTTACACAATGTGTAGGCTTTTGTTAAAGGTAAAGTCTTTAGCGAATAAGTGATGGGCAAGACCGGTGCCAGCAGCCGCGGTAATACCGGCGTCACAAGTGGCAATCACAATTATTGGGTCTAAAGCGTTCGTAGCCGGTTTAGTAAATCTTTTGTGAAATTGTCGGGCTCAACTCGACAGCGTGCAGAAGACACTACTAAACTTGGGACCGGGAGGGGTCAGAAGTATTTCAGGAGGAGCGGTAAAATGTTATAATTCCTGAAAGACTACCAATGGCGAAGGCATCTGACCAGAACGGATCCGACGGTGAGGAACGAAGGCTAGGGTAGCGAACCGGATTAGATACCCGAGTAGTCCTAGCAGTAAACGCTGTGAGCTAGGTGTTGCATATTCTTCGAGAATATGCAGTGTCGAAACGAAGGTGTTAAGCTCACCACCTGGGAAGTACGGTCGCAAGACTGAAACTTTAAGGAATTGGCGGGGGAGCACCACAAGGGGTGCGGCGTGCAGTTTAATCTAACTCAACGCAGAAAATCTCACTAGAAGCGACGGCAGGATGAAGGTCAGTCTGAAGGGCTTACCTGACGAGCCGAGAGGTAGTGCATGGCCGCCGTCAGCTCGTGCCGTGAGGTGTCCTCTTAAGTGAGGTAACGAGCGAGACCTGCATCTATAATTGCTAACATATCTATAAGATGAATGAGCACATTATGGGGACTGCCCTGGAAACGGGGAGGAAGGTGCAGGCTACGGTAGGTCTGTATGCTCCGAATCTTCTAGGCTACACGCGCGCAACAATGGTAGAGACAATGGGCTGCAACTCCGAAAGGAGAAGCTAATCCTCTAAACTCTATCTTAGTTCGGATTGAGGATTGTAACCCATCCTCATGACGCCGGAATCCCTAGTAATCGGAGTTCATCATACTCCGGTGAATATGTCCCCGCTCCTTGCACACACCGCCCGTCATTCCAACCGAGCAGGGTTTAAGTGAAACTTACTTTTTTGAGTAAAGTGAACTTAAGCTCAGTGAGGCGGGACAAGTCGTCACAAGGTAGCCGTAGGGGAACCTGCGGCTGGATCACCTCCTTATTTTTTTTATCAACGCCAATTAACTTTCCTATTGTTTTTTTTTATATTCATAAATATCAAAAGCTATTGCTTTTGGGCTTGTAGCTCAGTCCGGTAGAGCACCGCCCTTGCAAGGCGGGGGCCTCGGGTTCGAATCCCGACGGGTCCATTTTATTATATTCATTTTTATCAAATATTAAAGATATATCATAAATAATTATGATATATCTGGTGAGATATGACATTCCCAAATCATGTTAATGAACCATGCATAAATAATTAAGATAATAAAAAAACTAAGATTATAACTACGCTTTTAGGTGGATAGCTTGGCTCAAATAACGATGAAGGAGATGGCAAGCTGTGATAAGCCTTGGCGAGGTGCATGCAACCGTTGAACCAAGGATTTCCTAATGCGACTTCGCATTAATGTCGAAAGACAAGTGAACTCAGGGAATTGAAACGTCTTAGTACCTGAAGGAAAATAAATCAATTGAGATGTTGTAAGTATCAGCGAGAGAAAGCAACACAAGGCAAACTGAATCTGATACTGAAAAGTATTAGAGATGTGGTGTTATAGGACTCTCTTTAAAAATTCTAGTTTGTGAGTTCAAAATTTACTGAAATGTAATACTAAAAAGGGTGATAGTCCCTTAGAACAAAGCAGAAGGGTTTTGAGAGTATCCTGAGTAATGTATTTTGGAAATAATGCATAAATTTAGGAGGCATCAACTTCTAACCTTAAATATTTTTTGAGACCGATAGAGTACAAGTACCGCGAGGGAAAGCTGAAAAGAACTCTTGACTGAGAGTTAAAAGACCTTGAAACCTATTAGTTATGGCGAGTTACTCTTCTTTGGAAGTGTAACGTGCGTTTAGAATAACGTACCAGGGAGTGTGTTTAAGTGGCGAGGATAATTTATAAAGCATCCTTAGGGAAACCAAAAGCTCGCAATTTATGAGGAGTAAGGTGTGAAAGTGCCTTTAGTCATTTGAATACAACCCGAAACCGAACGATCTAATCCTGAGCAAGGTGAAGTCCCTGTAATAAGGGGTGGAGGCCTGAAGAAGTGCTACGGACAAGTGTTTTTCTGACTTGGGATTAGGGGTGAAAAGCCAATCGAGTTCGGTAATAGCTGGTTCCTACCAAAGTTGGCCGAAGTCAAGCCTTGGTGGAGATTGTTAGGAAGGTAGAGCTACGGATTGAGAATTTTGGGGGCGAAAGCCTTCGGTTTTTTGTCCAACTCCAAATTTCCTAACATCGTAGAAGCTAGGAGACGGGGGCTCGTGGTAAGCGTGAGTCCCGAAAGGGGAACAACCCAGACTATAGTTAAGGTCCCTAAATACCAATTAAGTGTTAAAGGGTGAAGGTTGTCCATGGCCGAAGATAGTGAGGAGGTTGGCTTAGAAGCAGCCATCCTTTAAAAAGTGCGTAACAGCTTACTTTTCGAGGCTGTGGGTGCCGAAAATGGACGGGACTAAATTGGTTACCGATACTATAGAGCTCTGAAAAGAGTATGATAGGTAGGCGTTGTGTTAGATCAGAAGCTTTCTTGCAAAAGGAGGTGTATCTTTCACGAATGAAAATCCTGGTAGTAGTAGGATCTTAGTACTGTGAGAATCAGTATCACCGTAAGGGCAAGGGTTCCTCAACAATGCAAATCAGTTGAGGGTTAGTTGATCCTAACCTAACTCCTAATTGGAGTATAGGGAAAGGGAAACAGGTTAATATTCCTGTACCATTTAGATATATGCGGCAACGCAAGATTTATTTCTGACACTTAGGGTTAAGCAAACATATTTTATCTAATATGTTAATAAAGATAAAACAAAGGAGTATCATTATGATGAGAATTTGTTTAAACTTTAGAATAATACACATTTGTGTATTTTGCTAATACCTTGGGTCCATGAAAAAGGAATAGATATAGATTCTAAATGTTCATACCCAGAACCGGCACAGGTGCCCCTAGGTTAGAAGCCTAAGGTGTGCAGGGATAAACTAGTTAAGGGAATTCGGCAAATTAGCCCCGTACCTTTGGTATAAGGGGTCCCTACTTTAGTGTTTGTATAAATGCAATTGTAGGGTGAAATTACAAGGATGGTCCGACTGTTTAACAAAAACATAACCAACTGCTAGGCTGTAAAGCTGTGTATAGTTGGTGACGTCTGCCCAGTGTCAGTACCTCAAGCTTTTTTTCAAGAGAGTGAAGGGCTGATAAACGGCGGGGGTAACTATAACTCTCTTAAGGTAGCGAAATGCCTTGCCGTTTGAATGACGGCCTGCATGAATGGCGTAACGAGATCATCGCTGTCCCTAACTAGAACCCTCCGAACTTTCTTTTCTGGTGCAAAAGCCAGAGATTTCCAGTGGGAAGTGAAGACCCCGTGAAACTTTACTGTAGCCTGTTGTTGTGTCGCGGAATTTGTTGTATAGTGTAAGTGGGAGTTGTTAAAGCTTAGACGCAAGTTTAAGTGTAGACACCAATGTAACACCACTCTTCAGATTCTACGACACTCACTTGTAATACAAGAACAGCAATTGGTGGACAGTTTGGCTGGGGTGGCACCCCACTGAAATGATATCAGTGGGGCCCAAAGGTCTGCTCAGGCGGGTCAGAAATCCGCCGTAGAGTGCAAGAGCAAAAGCCGGCCTGATTGGGTTTATAATAAGCGTAAATTCAAAGTAGAAATACTGGTCTAGCGATCTGTTAGTTCTCCTTGATGGGGGCTAGCATTGACCGAAAAGTTACTCCGGGGATAACAGAGTTGTCGCGCCCGAGCGCTCATAGCGACGGCGCGGCTTGCTACATCGCTGTCGGCTCTTCCTATCCTGGATGTGCAGAAGCATCCAAGGGTGGGGGTGTTCACCCATCAAAAGGGATCGTGAGCTGGGTTCAGAACGCTGTGAGGCAGTTTGTTTAATATCTACTGGAAATGTTTAGTGTCTGATGGGAAGGACCATTTAGTACGAGAGGAACGATGGTTCGAAGCCTCTGGTGTATCAGTTATCTGATAAGGTATGCTGAGCAGCTACGCTTTAAGGGATAAGTGCTGAAAGCATCTAAGCACGAAACCCACCTAGAAAAGAGACACAAGAACTCCCATAGAAGATGGGGTTGATAGGACTGGTGTGTAAGTATCGAGCTTCGGCGAGATATTCAGCATGCAGTTACTAATAAGTTCGATTTAATCTTTTATTATCTTAATTATTTATGTATGGTTTCATTTTTTTATTCTAATATAAACAAGGCATTATGCCTGTTTTTATCATATTTTAAAGAAATTTTTGTATAAATTAAGAAGCTTTAAAAATAATGAAATAAATTCTTAATTTGTGTTTGAAAATGTTACCTATATTAATAATAATTTTAATTGCAATACTTGCATTAGGCATAGTGTTTGCAATTATTAAAAAAGCAATAAAGTTTGCTATTTATGCTATTGCTATTGTCTTAATTGGTAGTGTTATTATTATGGTTATTATTGCAAGCGATATTTCTTCTCTTAAAGGAAAAAGTGAGAATGGAGTTGCATTCCTATTTAGTTCTGAAGGAGAAATCATCAAAGGATATTTTTTAAAGAGTGATGAGAATGCAAAATCTATGAGTGATAGTGAAATTAATAATTTAAAAGAAAAAGTTAATAATAAAGATATATTAGATAAATTAAATGAATTAATTATTGTTACTGAATTAAATGATAGCTTTGATAGTAATACTATTGATTATAAACTTCAAGAGTTTTCATCTTCAATTAATTTAATTAAAAGTATTAAATCTGGAGCTACAAAATTATATCCTGAAAAAATTTCATTTAAAGCTTTAAGATATGTTCCTAAAATTGTTATTGAGAATATTGCTAAATTAATTAGTTAAGTAAGTAATAATCAAAAAGTGGGTGAAAAAATGTTATTTAAAAAAAAGAATAAAGAGGATAATCTTGATAGTGATTTGGGTTCACCTTTGGACCTTGATAACAAAAATAAAGAAGAAGATATATTTGGTGACAAAAGTAGTGGGGGTAATAATGATAGTAACTTTAGTTCAGGCATAAGTGATATGAATAATTCATTAGACGAATTACATTCAAAAGGTTTTTCTCAACAGAGCCAGGGTAATGCTTCTATGAATAATACACCTAATGGTATAGACAATAAAGATTTTCAGATTCTTAATTCTAAACTTGATTCTATTAAATCTGAACTTGATGCTTTAAGTCAACATGTTTTGAAAATTGAAAGAGATATTGATTCAAGTTTGCAGGATAAGAATAATATAAAGAAAAAACCAATGTGGTAAAGTGAATAACAAAGAAACTATTAAAGGCAAGAAAATACCTAAGTGTTTTTTTAACAAAAATGTTTTGTTATTTTTTGGCATTCCTGCACTCATCTTTATTCTTGACAGAGTTTTAAAGAATATTGTTATTAATGGTTTTTCCAATAGTAATATATTATTAAGAATTCATTATGTTACCAACACAGGTGTAAGTTGGGGATTATTTAAAGGTAATTCTGCACTTATGTTATGGTTATCTATAATTATTCTAGGGGTTCTTATATATTTTTATAATGAAATTACTTCTATTAAAGATGCTAAACTTGGTTTAAACTTAATTATTATTGGTGCTATTAGCAATATTCTTGATAGAATATTTTTTGGTCATGTTATTGATTATATTGATTTTAGTTTTTTCCCTGTTTTTAATCTAGGTGATGCTTGCATAACTCTTGGAGCTGTGTGTATTATTCTTGTTTATGTTTTTGAGGGAAAGAAAAAAAATGTTAAAAAATAGGATAATATTATAAAAATTCTTAAATAATAAGATATTTCTGGCATTATAGGGAGTATAAAATGGCAAAAAAAGAGTCACCTGAAAAGATAGTTGAAAATCCTATTACAGCAAATTGTGTTTATGCATCAGCTAATCTTAGAGAAGATCTTAATAATAAAGTTTTGAAAGGCTGTATGTCCTCCCCAGAATTTAAATTTAAAGGTAAAATTTATTATGATTCTACAGGGTTATATTGTAAATTAGCTAAAGATAAAAATCCTGCTGATTTTAATGATTATTGCCCAAATAAAACCGGATGCACTTATAAAAATGGTGAAACTATAAAGGTGAAACTATAAAAATTTAAATTATATTTGTCAACTAAGTTAATAGTTGAAAGATAAACATTTATAAATAAAACTAATTTCTCTGCGTTTAGACATAATTAATTGACTGAGTCCTGTTATATGCAGGGAGCTCGGAGGCGAATATAAATGGAATTTAAATTAAATATTGGTTGCCCAAAAACCAAAAAATGTTATAAAAAAGATCTTAAAGAGGATGATTGCAAACCTCTTATTGGCAAAAAGATTGGTGATATTCTAAAAGGAGAATCTGTTGATTTTCCAGGTTATGAATTTAAGATTACTGGTGGCTCTGATAGTTCTGGTTTTCCAATGAGATTTGATGTTGATGGTCCTCAAAGAAAAAGAATTCTTATTGCTTCTGGAGTTGGTATTAAAAAGAAGAAAAGAAAAGGTATTAGATTAAGAAAAACAGTTGCAGGTAATACAATTCATGCTGATACTGCACAAATCAACCTGAAAATAATGAAATATGGTAAAGATCCTTTAGATAAAGCTGCAGAATCAGAAGTAAAAGCAGAAGAAGCTCCTAAAAAAGAAAAAGTGAAACAAGAAAAACCTGCAGAAGTTAAAGAGAAAAAACCTGAACCTAAAGAAGAAGTAAAACAAGAAAAAGAAAAAGCAAAAGAAGAAGCTGTAGAAGTTAAAGAAGACAAAGCTCCTAAAAAAGAGGATAAAAAATAATCATAAAAGGAAATGTGGAGTTTTAGCAACTCTGAATCCAAAATAAGGTGTTAAAATGGGATATTTAAAATATTTAAAAAAAATCTGGAGAAA
>Ga0075115_10000753_pt1 | contig 15946 bp, 21 predicted proteins | sample AntAceMetag02UKH_FD_69785 | JGI IMG/M metagenome (GOLD analysis project Ga0075115, IMG submission 69785) | Saline lake microbial communities from Ace Lake, Antarctica - Antarctic Ace Lake Metagenome 02UKH | ecosystem: Environmental > Aquatic > Non-marine Saline and Alkaline > Saline | place... | reverse complement strand
CGTAATGGGACACCTTGAAAATGAAAAATAAACCCTTAAAAGAGCAGGTTGCAGAATTGCACGAAATGACGTCGTTGCTAGTCGGCTCACTGGATATAAAGCATGATGAAACGTGGGATGAAATAGACGACGAGCACTTGCGGAAGGCTCTGATACATTTCCTTGAGCTGATGGAGATACGGATCATGGGCCTCAAAGAGCAGCTTGAACATGACAATTTCTGTCATGACAACGTCAAATGATTGGCACTTTGTGTATGCGAAAACATCCCTCTATTGTCGAGCCTATACGGTTTTACGATAGGGGGTATAGGTTAAACCAATGGCAGGACGCAGACGACTAAAGACATTATGCGATATTCGGCGATATCTGGCTTCAATTCTGAATCGGATAGAGTCCGGGGAGCTTGACCCTGCTATCGGCGGGAAAACGGCCTATATTGCCAATATTCTAATTGGCTGTATCCGTGATTCGGAACTTGAAGAACGGATTGTCGCACTGGAAAAGCAGATAGAGGCTAAAAAATGAACGACCTAGAAACAAGAGTGGAAAAATTAGAAACCTTGTTACTTCCTCCCAAAGATTACAGTTCTGATATCTATGATTTTCTAATTCAAGCAGAACAAGCTACAGCGGCTTGCACCGAGGCCGAGGCCATACTTCTCTATGGCGATAAGGAAACTTTCGTTAATGAATGGCGTGTGGACTAAAAGAGGGCTAAAATAATGAATATGGAAAAACGAGTAGCAGAACTTGAAAATAAGGTAGGCATAAATGATGAGCCAGCCCCGTTGATTTTAATTAATGTCACAGATTGTAGTAAGGATTCTCAGGACGCGGGAAGTCCCACGTTTGCAGTGATTCCGGGCCAGATTGGTGGACCTTGCGGTACTACCTTAATCCGGCACGAGAATGAGGACCCGGACAAATTTCTGAATCGAGCTGAATCAGAACATCAAGATTTTTATTCATAGCTTTACAAGGTGGCCACAGGACGCTCGGACGTCCACAGGTCGCAGCCTTCCCAGCAAGAGGACTTCTATGAGAAATGGGAGTCCTCTTTTTTTGATGCAAATATTTGCACGTCCCCCCCCCCTGGAAAAGGTGATTTGGGTACCTAATTGGTACCTTTTAATAAAAAAGCACTTAACCGATATAGCTAAGTGCTTGATTTCATTGGTAGGCCGCCGGGGGATCGAACCCCGAACCTACTGATTAAGAGTCAGTTGCTCTCCCAGTTGAGCTAACGGCCCATACGTGGGCAATTCTTTAACACAATATGGAATGATGTCAAGCGTGTTTTGGCAAAGCCTCAAAATAGTCTTGTCACCTAAGTTGAGCGATTAGCTGTTAGCCATTAGCGTTTAGCTTTGAAAAATAGTCGTAATAGCAAAATATTCTGTAATCATTAAACTAATAGCTAACCGCTAAAGGCTAATCGCTCAATTTCAGTGTCAGTAACACTTTTTTTAGATATTGACTACCTAAATAATATCTTTTAGATTTACTCCAATTCATTTATTCTGAGGGGGATATTATCAATGAAATCTTTTTTCAAGAAAACCGGTCTTTATTTTTTTCTGATTGTAACCTTTAGCTGGCTGGCTTCTAGTATCTGCCTGGCCCATTTTGGGGTATTGTTACCATCTGATGATATTGTCGAAGGTAATGAATTCCGCCAAATCACCCTTTCGTGTCAATTTATGCACCCTTTTGAGCAGGGATTCATGGAACTCGAAAAGCCCATGAGTTTTGCAATGTTCGTAAAAGGCGAGAATAAGGACCTTTTGAACAGCCTAAAAAAACAATCTGTGGACGGATGCACGACCTGGGTCGGAACCGTGGATCTGGAGCGTCCCGGAGACCATATCTTCTATTTTGTCCCCCACCCCTACTGGGAGCCTGCAGAAGACTGTTATATCCAACACTTTACCAAGGTAGTCGTAAATGCATTCGGATTAGAAGAAGGTTGGGATCAGCCGGTTGGTCTGAAGACTGAGATCATACCTCTGACTCGACCCTATGGCCTGTGGACAGGCAATGTCTTTGTCGGACAGGTCCTCGTGGATGGCAAGCCAGCGCCGAACAGTGAGATTGAGATAGAATTTTATAACAAAGACAAAAAAGTTCAGGCCCCTGCAGGCCCGTATGTCACCCAGGTAGTACACACAGATTCCCAGGGTATCTTTTCCTACGCTATGCCGAGACAGGGATGGTGGGGATTTGCTGCACTCAATGAAGCAAGCGAAAAGATGAAACACGAAGGCAGAGAAGTCGCTGTTGAGCTAGGCGCTGTTTTATGGGTATATGTGGCGGATATGAGGTAAAATGCACATTTCAGAAGGAGTCCTGGCAGCCCCTGTATTGCTGGCCGGTGGGGCTGGAACAGTATTGGGTCTGGCTATCGGGTTACGCCGTATGGATGTCAGGGAAATACCCAAGGTGGCCCTGCTTACTGCGGCATTCTTTGTGGCATCTCTTATACATGTTCCTGTAGGTCCCTCCAGTGCCCACTTGATACTTAACGGAATCCTGGGGATACTGTTGGGATGGACCGCCTTTCCTGCAATCTTCATCGGCCTGTTTTTCCAGGCCGTGCTCTTTCAGTTTGGCGGCCTTACTACCCTTGGTGTCAATACACTGAACATGGCTGTCCCTGCCGTAATAATGGGCGCCCTTGCGAGGCCTGCCTTACGAAGTAATTCAGGTCTATTTGCAATGGTAATGACGGCCATTGCCGGAGCAGGCGCCATTGTCATGAGCGCAACTATGGTGGCAGGCTCTCTGGCATTATCAGGAGAGTCGTTTGTCGCGGTGAGCAAGCTCATTTTTGTAGCCAATATACCGATTGCCATTGCTGAAGGTGTACTTTCTGTTTTGATAATCTCCTTTCTCTTAAAGACAAAGCCTGAAATAATAAAGGGTAATATGCATTCCGGAGCCGTCAAATTGGGACTTGTTTCCATAATCATTATCCCGATTCTGATTGGGCTTTGCAGCCAAGCCTATGCCCACAGGGTCAACCTGTTTGCCTGGTATGACGGCAAGATGATTTTGGCTGAGGGCTATTTTTCAAGCGGTAACAAGGCTATGAACTCTACTATTCTGGTTCTTGATTCCGGGGGCAAAGAGGTCTTTCATGGAATGACTGATAAACAGGGCAAATTTTCCTTTAAACCGCCTGGAAATGGAAAGTACTGCCTTGTCCTGAAAGCAGGGATGGGTCACCGGGCTGAGGCACTTGTATCTGTACAGGGCATGGAATCAGGGCCTGCCGCCCCGGAAGCCGGACAGGCGGGCCCGCAGACTGCCGAAAGTCCTGAACTCAAAGGGACAGTGACCCTTACCGGTACGGAATTTGAACAAATTCTTGATAGCAAGCTCAATCCAATAAAGGAGCAACTATTGAGATTGGCCAAACAGGGTGATAGAGTTGGTTTTAGAGACGTGGTTGCAGGGCTTGGATATATTGCCGGACTGATGGGTTTGGCAATGTATTTGACTCAGAAAAAGCAAAAAAAGTGACCTGCGAACGTTTTGCCTCGGGAAAATCCATACTCCATTCTGCAGATCCCAGAGTAAAAATCCTGCTAGCCATAGGCTATGCCGTTGTAACAGTGAGTCTTGGAAGTCTGGAAGGACAGGTCCTTGCCCTTTTAGGTAGTTTGCTCCTGGTAATAGCCGCTCGCCTTTCTTTAAAGGAAGTGTTCCGTCGTCTGTTTGTGGTCAATCTCTTTGTCCTGATGTTATGGTTCATACTCCCGTGGACAACACCCGGGACCGGCATTACCCGCTTGGGCCCCATTGTGATTACAGCAGAGGGCCTGGACCTCGCCCTGTCAATAAGTCTTAAATGCAACGCGATAATACTGGCAAACCTGGCCCTGCTTTCAACATCGACCATATTTTCACTGGCCCATGCCTTGGCACACTTCCGGGTCCCAACCAAGATGGTGCAACTCATCTTTTTTTCCTGGAGGTATTTCCATGTTATTGACTCTGAATTCCATCGCATGAAACAGGCCATCAAGGTCCGGGGATTTGAACCCGGGTCCAACGTGCACACCTACCGAACTTATGCCTATCTCATCGGGACCTTGTTCATTAAAAGCCTCGAAAGGGGCGAGAGGGTGTACAAAGCAATGTTGTGCCGCAGTTTTGACGGTACCTTCTGGCTGCTTTCGCATTTTTGCCTCCACCGCAGGGACATTTGCCTGGCCGGCTTCATATCTGCGTATCTTTTTCTTATTATTGGGGTTGAGTGGATAAATCCATGTCGCTGATAGATCTTGAAGGAATATCCTTTCAATACCCAAATGGAAATCAGGTGTTGGAAGGGCTCAGTTTACACCTTGATGAGGGTGACAAAATCGGCCTCTTAGGAGAAAATGGTACGGGCAAAACGACTTTATTCCACATAATATTGGGCCTTCTCAAGCCTACTAAAGGGGAAATAACCATATTCGGGAAAAAGCGTGAAACAGAACAGGACTTCAAAGAAATCCGTCGCGCGATCGGCCTGCTCTTCCAGGATTCTGATGATCAGCTTTTCTGTCCGAGCGTGATAGAAGACGTGGCCTTTGGACCATTAAATATGGGAATGAACCATCATGAGGCAACAGAGAGGGCAGAGCAGACACTTGAGGAACTGGGGATATCGCGTTTTAGAGACAGGGTTCCATATCAACTCTCAGGAGGGGAAAAACGGCTTGTCTCAATGGCAACCATATTGTCCATGAGGCCTGAGATCCTTTTGCTGGATGAGCCCACAACCGGTCTTGATGAAAAGACTAAGGAACGCCTTATCTCGGTGCTACAGCACTATCCGGCAAAAGCATGGATCATAATATCACATGTTCAGTCCACAATAGAAGCCATGTCCAATAAGTATTACAAAATGAATGCGGGAACGGTGGATTTGGTTTGATTTTTTGTAAGCGTTCACAGGGCACCGCATCTGCTTTGTTGTCGGGCACTTGAAGTACAGGAAGTACGTCTGCGTACCCGTACGCCTTACATCTGCAGCACCCTGTGAACGCTCACAGCTCGGTAGGTTACGGTAAAACGGGCGTTGTAACCCCGTGAATGGTTATGATTTTTTTACGTCCCAAGCCCTTCTTCTTTATCCGAGCCCTCAATAACTTGGTTCTTTTGTAGAAATCCTGCAAATTCTCTATGTCTCTAACCACTTTCTGTATTTTTGTCATTTTCTAATGCCTCAATATCTGCAATATCTTGCTTTGAATTTCTAAAATGCTTCATCCAAATTAAATCCTCACGACTTGCAATACAGGTTAAGCCATATTCAGTTTCCTCGACAATAGCATTCTCAATTATTTCTTTATGTCTTCCTTCATTGCCTACCAGCAGGTCTATTGTTAGTGAATCTTCCCCTTCAATTTTAGTCAGCCTGTGGAGTGTTACGTTCGTATTCTTAAAAGTCCATGGATTCGTTTCGAATGTATACCCCATTTTTTTCAAAATGGATTTTAGATTATCAATGTCACCCTCAAGCAGCAAAATATCAATATCTTTAGTATACCTTGGTTGGGTATGGAATGATAACGCAATACCCCCAATAACCGCATAGTGAATATTAGCTTCATTCAGCTTTTTAATTATAGAAAAGAATTCGTCGTATATTTTCATTTTCTTTTAACATAGAAAACCTGGCTCTCAGGGCCAGGTCAGAGTCAATAGGCTCTGCCGACAGCAAGCCAAAGCCGGGCACTCTGGACCCGGATTCTTTACTTGGTGCCCTATGTGAAGGAGAAAGGGACTCGTTGTCGCTTTTTCGGCAAACTCGACAATAACATAATCTGTAACTTCTCAACAAGTCCAGGTAAATCATATTTTGCGACTATCCACTAGATTCCGGCTTTCGCCGGAATGACGATTGGGTATAAACGCCTGTCATTCCGGCGAAAGCCGGAATCTAGTGACTGTTACCCGGACTTATTGAGAAGTTACCATAATCTGGGGCAAACGGTTAATTCCTATCATAGACAAATCCAATAACCCTTTTATTCTGTATTGATTATTTCTATTTGCTTTATTGATTATCCCGATGTAAAGATTGTCATCAATTTCACTTGGAGTCTATGACGACCTCCCAAGACGCTCCTACCTTCATCCAGTGGATGAAGGAAAATGTTTCAGGTGAATAATTTCCATGAAGAGGTGATTAGTTAATGCTGTCTAAAAATTACTTTGTAACCCGCTGGTGAATAATCGGCATAGGCGTCTTGATCGGGGTCTTTGCCGCTTTTTTGCAGAAATGGGGCAATCCAGAAAATATCTGGCAGGGAAATAGATGAAAGCGCTGTCATTACGGCAAAGGCAAACTGTTTGGCCGGGCATTACGCAAGACCCTCACCAGCGTAATTTCTCAATAAGTCCGGGCAAATCATATTTTGCGACTATCTAATGGATTCCGGCGAAAGCCGGAATCCAGACATCTTACCCTGAGTTATTGAGAAGTTACGAGTAAATTACATAACTCCTTTGATTTGTTGATTTTTAGTATATTAGAAGGATCACCTGGGCAGACCGAAGAGGGGAAAAGAAAGGAGATAGGGTCATGTACAACCTGCATTCCCGAAAAAATGTAACGATAATACGGTAAAAACATCGTAGTATCATATAATTACGTGAAGTTACTCTCTTGTTAGTATCGTTATAATTTGCAAGTTGTAACGATGTCAAAATTGGCTGCAGGGTGATTGTTTTGCCATATCCCAATGGAGAATCTATGTGTAACCACATAGTAATAATAAGTGTTTTTTATTTTACAATTAAAAATCCACGTAATTTGCAGTCAAAACACGAATCTCGTTACAAAATAGCCGGGAATTCAGGGTACAAGAAGAAGGGTCATGCTACGGAGGCTAAGGGTTGGAATTTTTTTGAGCTTTTAAGGAGGATAGGGTTTATTCTGATAGGGATAATGACTTTGGCTTCGGGAATTGGGGTGGGCGGCTCTTCCTTTGGTGCGGAAGTGGTCTTTGTCAATGCACCCCGGGAGAGCTGGCCCAAGGAGAAGCTCTCTTTTGGTACCGATCTGACATTCCGGTATGAGACACTTTATAATTTCAACTGCACTGGGTATGGCGAAAACGTCCCTGTTGGAGATGAAGACGACAGCGTATATCTTGGAAGAGTGAGAGCTGGTGCAAACTACACGCCATCGGAAAAGGTGAGATTCTCTCTTTGGGGATACCAGGCAAATGCCTGGGATCTCTCTGTGCCCAAAAAAACATTTTACAGTTCTGTCTATGGATGTGAGAACTGCTCTTATGAGGATCGCCTGGAACTTTACAAAGCCTTTGTAGAGATACGGCCTGTTAACCAATTCAAAATCAAGGTGGGGAGGCAGCGCCTTGATTATGGTGATTTCAGGACATTCGGTCTTTGCAACTGGACCAATACCGGCCCCTATCTCTGGGATGCCATTAAGCTTTCTTATGACTTCGGGAAAAATAACTTTATCGATGCATTTTATGGAAAGGTTAAAATGAATGATCCCAAAAATTTTAGCCTGAACCACAGACACATGTGTGAGGGAGTGGGTGTGTACAGTAGCTTTGCCCTCCCTGTTTTAAATGCTCGTATAGAGCCTTTCTTCGCATACAAGGGAGATGACAAGGATAAGTACAAAGAAGAACTGGGAGGCGTCGGAACTCTTAACGAATACTACATGGGCGCCAGGCTCTGGGGCAGAGATTTCTATAACTTCGATTATGACCTTTGGTCCTCCAGGGAGTTTGGAAGGAGAGGTTCAGACGATATTGATGCTTATGCCTATCATGCTTTGGGGGGCTATAATTTCAAAGGGCTATGGGCCAAGCCTCGCCTCAGTCTGGAGTACACTTACTCCTCAGGAGATGACGACCCCGATGACGGGGACCATGAGACCTTCGATGTAGGATATGGTGTTTGGGGCGCATGGCATGGAAACCAATGGAGCTTTTTCAAATGGAGAAACTTCCAGGACCTACAATTAAATCTTGAATTATGGCCTGTTGAGGGCGTGCATATGGTTTTAGGCCTGCATAATTACTGGCTGGCAGAAAATGAAGACGCCTGGTACCTAAACGCCAGCTACAGAGATCCCAAGGGTGATTCAGGCAAAAAGGTAGGGGAGACCTTCGATATCACTGCCAAAGTTGATCTGAGCAAGATTTTTCCCAACTACTCTCTGCTTAAAGGCCACCACTTGAGTTGCACCTATGGCCACTTTTTCCCCAGTGAGGTTGTACGCAACAGGGCGGATGACAACAGCGGGGCGGATTGGTTCTACATCCAGTGGAGTTACAAGTACTCTTGGAAGATATTTTAAGGAGGCAAGATTATGGAAGATTATCATGGAATGTGGGCAGGGCTTGGGCTTGATTTAGAGAGACATGACGAATTCCTGGAGGGTCTTGGTCCTGCTTATCAGGAGATATACCTGAATCAGGAGCTTAGGCCCAAGGGTATGGAGTACTTCGACTTCGTTACCTCAGAAGTTCATGGGCTAAGGATCAAAGAGCTACTGGAGCTTAAGAAGAAGGGGCGCAAGATTGTGGGGACATTCTGTGTGTATGTGCCTGAAGAGATCGTCATGGCTGCAAGGGGCGTGTGGGTTGGTGTTTGTGGAGGAGCTCAATTCTCTATTCCCGATGCCGAAAGGATTCTCCCCAGGAATCTATGTCCCCTTATCAAGTCCGCCTTTGGATTCATGGAGGCCAAGACCTCTCCCTACTATCAGGTCCCTGATTTCTTTGTGGGCGAGGCCACCTGTGACGGGAAGAAAAAGGTGTGGGAGATATTTGGAAATTACGTGTCCTTCTATACCATGGAGATCCCCAATTCCAAAAGTCATATGGGCAAAAGGCTTTGGTTGGATGAGGTAATGAAGTTCAAGGAAAAGATGGAGAGGGAATCTGGTGTTTCTATTACTCCTGATGAGCTGGAAGAGAAAATTCAGGTAGTCAATAGGAAAAGAAGGACTTTGGCCAGGTTCTTTGACCTCAGAAAGGCTGATCCTCCTCCTATCAGCGGGAAGGACGCCTTGCTGGTATCGCAGATCGCCTACTATGATGATCCTGAGAGATTTACCACAAAGGTGAATGTTCTCTGTGACGAGCTGGAGGAGAAGGTGCAAAAGGGGATGGGTGTTGTGAAAAAGGGAACACCCAGGATCATGATTTCGGGCTGCCCCTTTGCCCTTCCTTTTTGGAAGCTTCACCACATTGTTGAAAGCAGTAAAGCGGTGGTAGTCTGCGAAGAGAGCTGTGTGGGTACTAGATATTTCACCAATCTAGTAGATGAGGGATGTCCCACATTAGAGGATAAGTTGAAGGCTATAGCCGAACGCTATCTGAAGATAAACTGTAGCTGCTTCACCCCTAATGAAGAAAGGATTGAAGAAATTGCACGATATGTCAAAGATTTTAATGTCGATGGTGTTATTCTCTTCACCCTCCAGTTCTGCCTTACCTATAGCATAGAGTGTATCAAGGTACGGGAGGCCTTGAAGAAACTCAATATACCGGTGTTAGAGATAGAGACAGACTATGGGGAGCAGGATGTGGGGCAGTTACAGACAAGGATAGAGGCGTTTATAGAGCAGATATTATAGGAGTTTTAGAGGCATGTTCGGTGGTATTGATATCGGTTCTCGGACAGTGAAGATTGTAATTATGGAGGATGGAGATGTAAGGGATTTTCAGGTAAGGAATGGCGGTCACGATCCTTACGCCCAGGCCTTTGAGCTAATAAAGGCCTATAAACCAAAAAGATTAGTGGCTACTGGATATGGACGTCACGCCTTCGAATTGGACTTTGCCTATAGTGTCATCACAGAGATAAAGGCCCATTCCTTAGGTGCAAGATATCTTTGTCCCAACTGCAGGACAGTGATCGATGTGGGGGGTCAGGATAGTAAGGGCATATCCCTGAATGAGAAGGGGAGAGTCATTGATTTTAGAATGAACGATCGTTGTGCCGCAGGCACTGGAAGGTTCCTGGAGATCATGGCCAAAACTCTGGGATTTTCAATAGAGGAGTTTGGTAAAGAGGCGTTATCCGCTGAGGAGTCGGTAAAGATAAACAGCATGTGTACCGTATTTGCAGAGTCAGAGGTGATTTCCCTTATGTCAAGGCGTGTACCATTGTTGAGCATCGCTTTGGGCGTACATAATGCCATTGCTGATCGTATTTCCTCTTTAATTGGCAGGCTGAACGTCTCACCCGATGTGGTCTTTACTGGGGGAGTAGCCAACAATATCTGTGTACATAGGCTCCTGGAAAAAAAGCTAAAACAGAAAATATTAGTGCCCCGGCATCCAGAGATAGTAGGAGCTCTGGGAGCAGCTATTGAAGCTGGGACAGTTTAAAAATTGAGCTCCGGGTCAAAGAATTGCTCCGATTACTTAAGATAGAACACCTGGCCACTGCCTATCCCTGGCGACTTAGCGGTGGAGAAAAGCATAGGGTGGTCTTGGCCCGGGCCTTGGCCCCTTATCCCAGAATACTCCTTCTGGACGAACCGTTGAGCAGTCTGGATTGGCAGACCTCTCAGTATTTGAGATTTGAGCTCAAGGGCATTCAACGACATCTTGGCATTACCACTCTGTATGTCACCCATGACCTCATCGAGGCAAAGGAGGTAGCCGATAGAATGGCCATCATCCTTGAAGGACGGATAGAACAGATAGGGAGGCTGGAAGACTTGCATCCATTTTCTGACCAGCTTTTTAATCTCTCTCAAGGACAAACAACCAGATAGAACCTAGGTTGAGAGATTAGCTGTTAGCGTTTAGCTTTGAAAAATCAAGGCATTACGTTAATTAAAAATAATACGCAACGGGTGAAGGAGCACATCCCATAGACAAATCCAATAGTCCCTTTATTTTGCATTGATAATTTCTATTTGACCTGTTGATTATCTTGATATTAAAGACTGTTATCAATTTCACAAAGGAGTCCATGACGATCCTTAAGATACTTCTGCCTGCATTCAGTGGATAAGGAAGCGCTATGAAAATATTAGATAGGATAAGGAAAAAACTCGGACCTAGAAAAAAAGAGGTACTTGAAAAGGGGAAAGGCTTGATCATCTTAAACGAGGTATCAGAGGCCATGCGGGCGGAAAAGTTGCTAAAACGCTTTGGTTATGGGGTGAGAGGGGTGGCTCCTCCCCCTGAGATTCGGAAGGGCTGTGACCTTGCAGTGGAATTCAACCTTGTTGATCAATTGGGTGTGGAAAGGCTGCTTAGAGGAAATGGACTCATGCCTTTAGACGTAGTGGCTCTGGATAATCTATCTCAGAAGCCTTTGGATATAACCAAGGAAAAGGACTTTGGAAGGTATCTTATGGTGACTGCAGCCAATATGAAGATAACAGTGGATAAAGAAAAAGGGACCATCGTAAACATTTCAGGTGGAGGCTGTCCCGATGTTCCCTATTTGGCTGTAAGCCTGGTAGGAAACAACATAACAAAGGCGAAAAGTCCTGGCGAGAACGGCTATTCCCTCTGTGCATATATGTTAGAAAAGGCATATGAAAAGGCCCTGAATATGGTTAACGCTCAGCAGTCAAGAGAGTGTACCTGATTTTGTTTACTATCATGGGTACCCTGCCTTTTGATGAAATGGGATTGAAGGCAGGGAAGGCAACATTCAAAGGCGGATGCCTTAAAGTAGAAGATTTTGAGCTCACTCCCAGCTTAGGCACCAGCGTTATGGTGGCATCAGCCTGCATTACCTGTGAGGCCCTTAACTTGGAACCACCCTACTTTGTTACTGCTGGAGATATTGGAGACGGAAAAAGGAGTAAAGAGCTTTATAGCTATATAGCCGCTAACCAGGGAACTCTGGATATCACTGTTCTGGCCATGCATTATATCATGCCTGATATACCCGGAATGAGGGATATCCTTAATTCCATGAGAGAAAGGCGTGAAGGAATGACTTTGATTGCAGATGCAGGTGCCATGTATGCCGCCAAGGCGGCAGGGCTTGCTCAAGAAATTGATATCCTTACCCCTGATGCTGGTGAGATGGCCTATTTAGCAGACCCCAAGGCCACACATCCCGCCTATGTGGAGCATCTTCTGTTTGAGTTAGATGCGTCTGAAGTTGTCTCCTTGATAAAGAAGGCATATGAGACCGGGAATACCCCAAAGATATTATTGGTAAAGGGACCCGTAGATTACGTTGTAGAAGACGGAGAAGTGGTTGAGACCATTAATGAGCCTTCTATTCCCGCCATGGAAGCAATCGGAGGGACTGGGGACAGCCTGACCGGGATTCTGTCTGCCCTCATTTATGGGGGCTATGACAAGATTGATGCCTGCACAAAGGCAGCCAGAATCAATCGCATTGCAGGTAAACTGGCACAGCCTGATCCTTCCACATCGATTTCACACATAATAGATAAAATTCCAGATGCATTAAAGGAGGTTGGATTATGCGCATGACACCCGCAATAGCAGGAGGCATTTTTGGCTTATTGGGTGCTGCCGGCCAGGCGTTCTTTCATGTGATACCCCCGCCGGCCTATGGTATCTGTATCGCCTGCCATATGAGAGACCTGGTGAACTGGATTGCTGCTCATATATATCCGATATACGGCTTGAAAGCCGGTGGTGCCCTGATAATACCTGGTGGACCGGTCTCTTATAATTTTCCGTTGCTTACTATTGTAGGGATATTGATTGGGGCAGTTATTGCTGCCCGTGTCAATAAGGAGTTCAAGTGGAAAGCCATGAGAGTCTGGTGGCAGAGACCCTGGGCGGAGTTTTTTCTGGGGATGCTGGTTATGATATCGGCCCTGACCTTTGGTGGCTGTCCCATCAGGACAGCGCTTAAGGCTGCTTACCTGGATATAACCGCCTTTATAGGCCTTATAATGATCGCGGTAGGGGTTTTTGCGGGGTGCCAGGTACTGAGAAAACTGACTTGAGGAGGCAACAATGGACTTATTACCACCAATTGCCACTATATTTCTGGGATTGATAATGGGATACCTTGGGCAGCGGGCTAGGATGTGCTTTATCGGGGGAGTGAGGGATTATTGCCTGGTGAAGGACACATACCTGCTCAAAGGGTTATTTTCTTTTATAGTGTGCGCCCTTGCAGGATTTATAATATTCCAATTTGTATCCCCTGCTATTAAAACCTTTCCCTGGTTTCTGGATGGCGGTGCGGTCTTTGCCAAAAAATGGGCGGCTATGGGGGTGACAGCAGTCCCCAGTTTGATATTACCTGTGCCCGGAGACCCTATAACGTGGTCTCCAAAGGTAGGGGCACATATAATCCTTGCCATATTGGGCGGATTTGGCCTCGGTTTTTTCTCCTGCATGGCTGGTGGCTGTCCCTTCCGGCAACACATAATGGCCGCTGAAGGAAGTAAGAGTGCCATCGTGTATCTTGTGGGATTTGCCTTAGGCGCAATACTCTTCCACAGGTTTGTTGCCCCATTCATTAAAGCGGTTTTGGCTTAGGAGGTAAATAAAAATAATGGCTGATGTAACCTTAGATGTATGTGATGAGGTTTGTCCCTTGCCAGTGATGAAGACCGACGAGGCGTTGGCGAAAATGAAATCCGGAGAGACCCTGGAGGTAATAGTCGATTACCCGCCGTCAAAGGAGAATGTAAGAAGGCTTGTCACCAGCAAAGGCCACGAAGTTCTTAACATTATCGAAGAAGGAGAGATAGTAAGATTGTTGATCAAAAAGGCATAGAACTATTGGAAATATTGGCAAAAAAGGAAGAGAAGGGAAGACTTTCACTTCTGGCCAGAGGAGGTACCTATTATGTGGTTGTCCTTGACCGAGGGGAGGATATCCTGTTTCTGGCTAAAGGAGATCAATTAGCCCGTGCATTTAAGGAACAGGAAGACAGACGCCGACAAGGCACGGATGTGAGTTGCCCTACATGCGATTTCATGCTCGCATCAGAAGGTGTTTATTCTATACAGAAATCGCGGGAGTTCATTCAGAAAATCTCCAGGGGTGAGGCAGAAAAGACATTCAAGGGACTTGGCTTAGTGAATCTCTGGAGAGAATTTAAAGAAAAAATTCCAAAGCGGCTATTCCACTAAAATCTTTCCCTTTAGCTCAGACACTACCTCACCTATGATGGTTGCGTCGGCCATCCCTCTCCTTTTTAATTCACTCAGCAATTCATTGGCCCCCTTTCTTGCCACAGAAATCAGTAACCCGCCAGAGGTTTGGGCATCAAATAGGATGTCCTGCATGAACCTGTCCACAGAAGGGGCAAAATCCACGAATGCTGTCCTGGCGGAAACCCTGATGCAGCCATCGCCGGGGGCAGAAAGCCGGCTATCAGATGCAACAGGGTAGTCGCCTAATACGCAGAATAACTCACCAGGGTTGATGACTACTATGATATCACGCAAGACCTCAAGACAGCAGCCGTTTTCATCCCGCCGCGTAGGCTGACAGTAATCGGTGGAAAAGCGGTCAAGGCAATCAACAAGATGGTCGTTCGGGGACCGACATGATGGAATATGGTATATCCCAGCAGTTTTTTATCCCCCGAAACCAGCGAAAAAAGTTCCCGGAGCACCGATGCCGGGCCAGGGAAGGGAGCTTGACGGAATGTAACCATAAATTGGGCAAACCCTTGCCAAAACAGCAAAAACAATACAGGCGGAATTAAAATGGCAAGGATCAGACGCCATTTCATGCCACTTGGAGGGAAATGAGATAAAGCGTTTACAGGTATCAGGATGGGCTAAATTTTTTCAAAAAATCTTAGAATTGAATTCGTAATGGAAATGCTATTACCCCTCATATGACTTCTCTGATCCTGGTCACGATTTGTTGATGTGTAAACTTATATAGGAAAAATCCTTAAGTCCAATTGGAAATTTTAATGAGCTGGCTGCAATTGATTGGAAATAGCTATTTGATCAAAATCGTTATGAGAGCTATTTTTTCTTAATCTCCCCCAACAGGAGAAATCGGTTGCATTTCAGGAGGTCGGGAATTGAAGATCATAGGCGTCTTGGGCTTGGTAGTAATTATTTTTTGTTGGCCTTTGGAAGAGGGGGGCTTGGGGGCCAGCTTCGGACTGACAGGCCCGGAGGACCTTAAAAAGGAGCTGATCAACCGGCAGGTAATTGTCCTCGATGGCCGAGCGGAGGCCGGATATCTCAAGGGCCATATCCCCGGCGCACTTAATCTTTCCTGGGAAAAGTTTACCCATAGCGATCCGGAAGGAGTAAAATATCGTCTCGTTTCTCCCCGGAAATTGGCCAAAGTCTTGGGGGAAATGGGCATCTCTGAGAAATCGACGATTGTCGCCTATGGCGATGCCGATTCGAGCTGGGGAGGCGAGGGCTGGGTCCTCTGGGTCCTGAACTACCTCGGACACAAGGGAATGCTCCTCCTCCTTAATGGCGGCATCAGGGCCTGGGTGAAAGAGGGTTTTCCCCTGAATTCAGGCAGGGAAACGGCCTGCAGACCGACCGAATACCACCTGCGACTCCGGCCGGAATCCAACTGTGATACCCGGTGGATCGAAGACCATCTTGGAAAGATCAACGTCATCGATACCCGATCACTGCCGGAATACCTGGCCGGTCGTCTCCCTGGAACCATTCATATACGATGGAAGAATTTTCTTAAAAAAGATGGCAGTATCAGGTCCAAAAGTGAGATCTTGGCCCTTTTAAAGACTAAAGGAGTAGACCTCGACCGGACCACCGTTTACTACTGTACCGGTGGGATTCGTTCAGGCTTTGCCTACAATATTCACGAGATCTTTGATCTGGGGCCGGCCAGGAACTTCGAGGGCGGGACTGAGGAATGGTTCAAGAGATCAAGGACATCGAGGTGAAGAATAAAGTGGACCCCATGTCAAGACCGATTTTCAGTTTTTTTTAGTTAGGGACGCGGAAAAAAATAATTATCCCAACGGTCAGGACTCTCT
>Ga0075115_10000750_pt1 | contig 15977 bp, 9 predicted proteins | sample AntAceMetag02UKH_FD_69785 | JGI IMG/M metagenome (GOLD analysis project Ga0075115, IMG submission 69785) | Saline lake microbial communities from Ace Lake, Antarctica - Antarctic Ace Lake Metagenome 02UKH | ecosystem: Environmental > Aquatic > Non-marine Saline and Alkaline > Saline | place... | reverse complement strand
TACTGGATGTTTTTTTAAAGGATTGGGGTATCTGGAGATCCAATCATGATTAAAAACAATACGAATGCTCCGGTAGCAGCACCCTTTTACAAAGACCTTTTGTCCGAAATTAAAAGTCGTGTCCGCAAGGCCCAAAATCGCTTGGCGACTGTGGCCAACACTGAACTTCTTTCCCTTTATTGGGATATTGGCGGATTACTGGTCGATCGTCAAAAAATGGAGGGATGGGGGGCGGGCGTCCTGAGGCGTTTGGCAACCGATCTAAAGAACGAACTGTCCGATCAACAAGGGTATTCCGAGCGCAACCTAAAATTGATGACACAATTTTATCGGGAATATCCCGGGCTGTTTGAAATTGGGCAACAGGCTGTTGCCCAATTGTCTGATTCAACAGCAAGCCGCAGATCGAGAGCGGGAGCTGGAAGCAGGGCTGGTCGAGCACCTTGAACGGTTTCTGCTGGAACTCGGCGCCGGCTTTGCCTTTGTCGGACGGCAGGTGCACCTCGATGTGGCCGAAGAGGATTTTTACATTGATCTGCTGTTTTACCATCTCAGGCTCAGGTCGTTTGTCGTGGTCGATCTGAAAATCGGCCCGTTCAAGCCGGAATACGCCGGCAAGATCAATTTCTATTGCAACGTGGTGGACGATCAGTATCGATATGAAACCGACAACCCCACCATTGGCCTGATCCTCTGCCAGGACAAAAAGCGGGTGCTGGCGGAGTATGCGCTACGCGGCCTGGACAAACCCATCGGCATCTCCGAATACGAGCTGACCCGGGCCTTGCCGGACAACTTGAAATCCGTCCTGCCGACCATCGAGGAAATCGAGGCGGAGCTGTCCGCTGGACTTCAAGATGAGAATGAGAGGGTTGATAAGGATTGAATCAACATCGTCAACGACGTTATAAAAAATGGCAAAGGCTGAAACTTATAATTTGATGGGCATTCCGGAAGTCCTCTATGTCAAATCTGCAAAAGCCCACAGTATTCGATTTTGTTAAACCTTTCTAATAAAAAACCTTGACTTGATTGGATTGTTTAGTATGTTTTATTGGTATATTTAATGATTTATTGGACAAAACATCACAAAACAAGTCTGTTGGCTTTCTCCAAGCTTAGAAACTACCGGATATTATTATTAGGCCCCATAAGTGGAATATTCTCATGATGGATGATCGATGGATATCGGTTGAAGAAATTGCAACCTATTTGGGTGTAAAACGAGACACAATATACAAATGGATTGACCGAAGGAAAATGCCAGCCCACAAAGTTGGCCGACTCTGGAAGTTCCGCAAGAAAGAAGTTGATGAGTGGGTAAAGTCAGGACAGGCAAAGACGAACCAAAGGTAAGGGAGAAGACTGATGGCGGAACCCCTTGCGGATAAGATCATGCGAAAGGTAAAACAGCTCGACGAGCTCTATCACCGTCTGATGCTGGTCGTTGCACCTTCAGGCGCCGGAAAAACCGCTGCGCTCCGGGATGTGAGGGACCGCACAGGCGCGCCATTGGTTAATGTCAACCTTGAGATTTCTCGCCTGATGCTGAATTTGACCCTGCGCCAACGGGCATTGCAGCTTCCGCGCCTCCTTCAGGAGATTGTTGAAAAAGATGCAGGCAACATGACCTTGCTTGACAACATTGAGCTACTCTTCGATGTGGGTCTGAAACAGGACCCGCTGCGGTTGTTCCAGGGACTTTCGCGCAACAAGACTGTGGTTGCCTCATGGAACGGTGCCATCATTGATGGTTTTATGACCTATGCGGAACCGGCTCATCCGGAGTTCAGGCGATATCCGGTTCATGATTTTCTTGTGACGAGCCCGGAGACGACAGCGTAACGACAACAGATTCCATTACAAGGGAGCAAGCGAGATGAAATACAGCGACCTAATCGAGTTTGATCCAATTGAGTCCGTGGTCCAGCTGCGGGATGCCGATGAAGCGGATGCAGCCAGACAGCTTGTAAAGACCTACGTCATTTCCGAAGAGATGGCGGAAAAACTGACTGGTCTGGTCATACCACAATTGCAGTTCGATCAGCCAACCGATAACAAAGGGTTGCTGGTGGTCGGCAACTACGGCACCGGAAAGTCCCATCTTATGTCGGTGATCTCCGGGCTTTCGGAGAATCCCGAGCTTGCCTCAAACCTCAACAATGCTGATGTAGCGGATGCCTCCGGAAAAATCGGAGGCCGGTTCAAAGTAGTCCGTACCGAGATCGGCGCCACCACCATGTCGTTGCGGGACATCCTTGTAGCCGAGTTAGAAGAGCATTTGGCCTTGCTGAACGTAAGCTACAGTTTCCCTTCTACCTCCGAAGTGTCCGGCAATAAACGTTCTTTTGAAGAGATGATGTCTGCATTTCACCAGGAGTTTCCCGACCACGGTTTGCTCCTGGTGGTGGACGAGTTGCTCGATTACCTGCGTACCCGCAAGGATCAGGAGCTGATCCTGGACCTGAACTTTCTTCGAGAGATCGGCGAGGTTTGCAAAGATCTGCGTTTTCGTTTCATGGCCGGTGTGCAGGAAGCCATTTTCGACAGCCCCAGGTTTTCTTTCGTTTCCGACAGCATCCGCAGAGTGAAGGACCGCTTCGAGCAGATTCTTATCGCCCGCAAAGATGTCAAGTTTGTTGTCGCCGAGAGATTACTCAAGAAAACCGGAGAGCAGCAGGCCAAGATAAGGGAATACCTCACCCCGTTTGGAAAGTTCTACGGCCATATGAACGATCGTATGGATGAGTTCGTCCGCCTCTTTCCGGTGCATCCTGATTATATCGATTCCTTTGAGCGAGTCACCGTGGTGGAAAAACGCGAAGTGCTAAAGACCTTGTCTTTAGCCATGAAAAAGCTGCTTGGCCAGGAACTGCCGGATGACCGGCCAGGTCTCATCGCTTATGATTCCTATTGGACAAACCTACGAGAAAACCCGTCATTCCGAGCGGTACCGGACATCAAGGCGGTAATCGACTGCAGCCAGGTGTTGGAATCTCGTATCCAGCAAGCTTTCACGCGACCGGCATACAAACCCATGGCGCTGCGTCTTATTCATGCCCTGTCGATCCACCGTCTCACCACTGGTGATATTTATGCCACAATTGGAGCGACAGCCGAAGAGCTGCGCGATGGACTTTGCCTTTATCAGCCGGGTATCGAGGAGCTAGGCGGCGACCCGGCTGATGATCTGCTCACCCAGGTGGAGACCGTCCTTCGGGAAATCCATAAAACGGTGAGCGGCAAATTTGTCAGCTTTAATCCAGACAATCGACAGTTTTACCTTGATCTAAAGAAAATCGAGGATGTTGATGCAATCATCGAACAGCGCGCCCAGACTCTGGATCCTTCCCAACTGGACCGTTATTACTACGAGGCCCTGAAACGGGTCATGGAGTGCACCGACCAGACCTACGTCACCGGCTACAAGATCTGGCAGTACGAACTCGAATGGCTGGAGCGCAAGGCCGCACGCCAAGGATACCTGTTCTTCGGCGCGCCCAACGAGCGCTCCACCGCTGTGCCGCAGCGGGACTTTTACCTCTACTTCATCCAACTTTTCGAGCCACCCCACTTCAAGGATGTGCAGAAGTCTGACGAGCTATTTCTGCGTTTGACGAACCTGGACGAAGAATTTCGGACGGCGCTCAGCAGCTATGCTGCGACTGTTGACCTGGCATTTACAAGATCAAGTCGGGAACGAATACCTTACGACCAGAAATCATCGGATTTTCTGCAAGATCTTGTACAATGGTTGCAAAAGAATATGGCCACTGCTTTTGAAGTCACCTACCAGGGACGCACCAAGTCGCTTACCGAATGGGCCAAGGGTAAATCGATCCGCGAACTTTCCGGCATTGGCTCCCATGAGCGCATTAATTTCCGCGACATGGTAAACACCATCGCCGGCATTTGCCTGGGAGCGCATTTCCAGGATCGGGCGCCCGAATACCCCTTCTTCTCGGTGCTCATCACCGGGACCAACCGGGACCAGGCCGCACAGGACGCCCTGCGTGCCATTGCCGGACAGAGCCGAACCAAACAGGCAACAGCCGTTTTGGATGCCCTGGAGCTGCTCGACGGTGAACGGCTCGATCCCTTCAAATCGAAATACGCCAAACATATCCTCGCCCTCCTAAAAAAGAAGGGCCACGGTCAGGTGGTCAATCGCTCTGAACTGATCCAGGACGATAAGGGCTTGGAATATTTGGACAAGGACCGGTATCGACTGGAACCTGAATGGGTGGTCGTGGTTCTGGCTGCGCTGGTCTACTCCGGCGATCTGGTGCTAGCTATACCGGGGAAAAAGTTCGATGCCACCGGCCTTTCTCAACTGTCAGGGAGCAACGTGGATGAATTGACCCAATTCAAGCACATTGAGCGACCCAAAGACTGGAACCTGCCGGCCCTTAAGGCGATGTTCGAACTGCTCGGTCTCACGCCGGGTATGGCCCAGTTGGTTACACAGGGCAAGGACGATCCGGTGCAACAGCTACAGAAGGCAATTTCCAATCTGGTGGTGAAGCTGGTGTTTTTGCAACAGAACCTACAAAACGGTTTGCTCTTTTGGGGCCGGAACCTGTTGGCAGAAGAAGAGGTGCAGAAACTGCGAACCCGCATCGATGAGACCAAGACTTTTTTGGAATCGCTCCAAGCCTATACATCGACCGGAAAGCTCAAAAATTTTCGTTATGACACGAAGGAGGTTATTGCTCACCGGGACGGGCTTAACTCCCTGGCCGAGATTGAATTCCTCCAAGAACTGGTGGTGGACCTCAGTTCCACAGCATCATTCTTATCTACTGCCGAGGCAGTCTTACCACCGGAGGATGCTTGGGTGGCCAAGATGAAAACGGTGCGTGACGAGGTGCTCACTCAACTCGGCAATCCGTACAAACGCAGCGCGGCTACCTTCCGCCAACAGACCCAGCGCAAACTGAATGATCTCAAGAAAACTTATGTGCAGGCTTATCTGGCGTTGCATATCAAGGCGCGGCTGGGGGTAAATGAGGACAAACGCAAGACCAAGCTAATGGCCGACGATCGGCTTAAGGTTTTGCAAAAGCTTTCCACTATTGAGCTGATGCCCCGCCAGCATCTGACCGATATCCAGAATCGTCTCAGCGGTTTGAAAAGCTGCTTCGCTCTCACCGAGCAGGAACTAAACGCTTCGCCCGTTTGCCCGAACTGCAATTTTAAACCCGGCTCGGAGCCGCCTGCTGCACCTGCTGGATCAGTCCTGGATGGTCTGGACGACGAGCTGGACAAAATGGTGGCAAACTGGACCCAGACGCTCTTGAATAACCTGGAGGACCCGACCACCAAGGGCAATCTGAACCTGCTAAAGTCCGGGCCGAAGAAATTGATGAACGGTTTTATCAAGAAGCGGGCCCTGCCGGACAAGCTTGACCAGGACTTTATCCACGCTTTGGGCGAGGCGCTTTCCGGCCTTCAGAAGGTCCCGGTCAAGATCGCCGACCTGCGCGCGGCACTGCTCTCCGGCGGTTCACCGGTGACACCGGCAGAGATAAAAAAACGATTCGAGGAATACCTGAATGAACTTACCAAGGGCAAGGAGCCCGGAAAAGTAAGAATTGTGCTGGAGTAAAAAATGAAATCGCTGAATTCCGAATATCTTCAAAAACAGCCGATTACTCATAACCTTTTGCAAACCATCCGCAGAATCGCGGAATATAAGGGCAAGCAGGATCTATACAAGGAACAATCACCACAGGTCTTGGAAACTCTCAGGCAGGCCGCAATTATACAAAGTACGGAATCCTCCAACCGCTTGGAGGGGATCATCGCTCCTCTGGAGCGCATTAAGGACTTGGTTGCCAAAAAGACAACCCCTCAAAATCGTTCTGAGCAGGAAATTGCTGGTTATCGGGATATTCTTAATACGATCCATGCTAACCATGCCGACATCCCCTTCACCACCGGCGTTGTGTTGCAGTTCCATCGAGACCTTTATCAATTCTTACCCGCTAATGGGGGCAAATGGAAACCAGTAGACAACGAGATTACGGAAATCCAGCCTGATGGTACAAAAGCCGTCCGTTTTTATCCGGTTCCTGCTCACCAAACTCCAGACGCCATGGAGACACTTCACAGACAATTCAATGAACTCCGGCAGGCGGGGGAGATCGATCCGCTTCTTCTCATTCCAACTTATGTTCTTGATTTCCTTTGCATTCATCCTTTTCTCGATGGAAACGGTCGCATGGCCAGACTCCTGACGCTTCTTTTGTTTTACAAGGCCGGTTATGAATTGGGCCGCTATATCAGCCTGGAGCAGATGATCGAACAAACGAAAGAAGGTTATTATGATTCTTTATACACGTCTTCCCAGGGCTGGCACGAGATGCAGCATAACATTTTGCCCTGGTGGGAATACTTTCTGGGTGTCATGTTGTTCGGATCATATCGGGAGTTTGAACGACGTGTAGGATTGGTTACGACAGGGCGGGGAACAAAAACGGCGATGGTATTGGATGCCATAGGGCATTTCAGGGGTGATTTTACGATACGCGAACTTCAGGAGAGTTGCCCTCATGTTGGAATCGACCTGATTCGAAGGATTCTAAGAGAACAAAAGACTATTGGAAAGCTTGAGTGTTTAGGCCGAGGACCCAATGCTAAATGGAGGAATAGGTAAAATACCTAATTAATAGGTATTGAACACTTTTAAATACCCATATAGCAGCTAATGCTCTGGAAATATGACATTTTTATCATATGAACCGTAATAGAAAAATATGGTCATGATCGCATTAACATGATTAAGTCGAATGCCATGATCATATTTACGGTCATTTGACTAACTGATTGTTCAACATCGGATCTGACCTGAAAAGTTATCATGTTCCCGTTAATGGGAATGAGAACCACGAATGAACACGAATAGACACGAATTGTTATCATCTTTTAATAGCGTTAATTTGCGTCCATTAGCGGTTCGAAACAAGATTGCAATATGAGCGGCAAACAGAAACAATTATTCAAAACAAAGATTGTCCCCGCTAAACCAGGTTCCGGGAAACTTTTTGAAGAGGTATTTGTGGTGGATGAAAAACCGGTGGAATGCCTGGGTATGACTTTCGAGAACGACGAGAAGCGCCGGGAGTATTTTTTGGAGAAGCTGCGCGAGAAGCTGATGGACCCGGAGTTCCGCAAGATCGAGGGGTTCCCGATTGGCGAGGATGAGGACATCCTGGCTTTGTCAGATCCACCGTATTACACGGCCTGCCCGAACCCATTCATTGAGGATTTCATCAAGCAGTATGGGAAGCGGTATGACCCGGATACCGATGACTATCGCCGGGAACCATTCGCGGCGGATGTGAGCGAGGGAAAAAACGATCCGATCTACAACGCCCACACCTACCATACCAAGGTACCGCACAAAGCCCTGATGCGGTTCATCCTTCATTATACCCAACCAGGAGACTTGGTCTTTGATGGTTTCTGCGGGACGGGAATGACAGGTGTAGCTGCTCAATTGTGTGGAGATGCAAAAGAAATCGAGGCTCTCGGTTACAGGCTGAAGGATGATGGATCAGTCCTGGATGAGCAAAATAACGTTATTTCTATGGTTGGGGAACGCCATCCGATCATATCGGATCTGTCCCCAATTGCTACTTTTATTGCTCGAAACTACGTTGACTTTTTTGGCCTCGAAGATTTTGAACGAGAGGCCCTTAAAGTCGTTGGTGAAATTGAGAAATATCTGTCGTGGCTGTATGAAAGTAGCTATGGTGAAGTTTTGAGTGCTATTTGGTCTGATGTTTTTCTTTGTCCAAATTGTAGCAACGAACTCATATTCTGGGAAGCAGCGCTGAAGAATGGGAAAATACAGAAGTCGTTTCCATGTTCTGAGTGCGGTTCAATCGTCGGAAAAAGCGCTTCAAGAACAACAGGTGCCGTTAAACTCGAGCGAGCATTTGACACAAGGTATGATCCTATTCTTAACCAGGTTGTTCGTGTCCCGAGATTCGTGCTTGTAGAGCAGACCGTTAAGTCTGATTCAAAGCGCGTAAAGGTAAAAATTACGGATGCAGACAAGAGGGATTTTGACAAGCGATTCGACAATCGTCAGTGGCCATCGGTTCCTACGGACAAGTTTTTCCCGGGGCGTCAAACCAACAAGTTAATAAATGGTACTGGCATTTCCCATATATGTCATATGTATACTCCAAGGGCTTTGTTTGCCTTGGGTGAATTGTGGCAACTTGAGCTTTCATCATCGCGGCATACATCACTCTTTCGCTTCTGCTTAAGCGCAATCAATAATTATGTATCCAGGAAGCAGGGGTATTTTGGTGGTGGTGGTGGAGTGTCAGGGACACTGTTTACACCGTCGCTTCACTTGGAGCGGAACGTATTCGATGTCCTTCGGCGGAAAATCCGAAAGGTCGGCAACCTATCAATCGCCATGAACAGAACAACGGTTATCTCAACGCAAAGCATTGCCGACCTGAAAAACATCAATAGCAACACAATTGATTATATCTTCACAGACCCACCATTTGGAGAATCTCTTCAATACTCAGAACTGAATTTCTTTGTTGAAGCGTGGGTACGAGTCAGAAGTCTCACTGAGGATGATTGCGTTCTCAATTACGTTCACAAAAAGGATCTTCCATTCTACTCCCGCATGATGGCTTCGGCATTCAAGGAATATGCACGGGTGCTTAAGCCGGGGCGATGGATAACAATTGAGTTCCACAACAGCCAGAATGTAGTCTGGAGTGCTATCCAGCAATCTATCGAAGTATCCGGATTTGTTGTGGCAGATGTTCGTGTTCTTGATAAGCGACAGCGCTCATTTAATGCCATCAACAGGGCTGGGGCAGTTGATCAGGATCTGGTAATTTCTGCGTATAAACCCAATGGCGGACTTGAAGATCGATTCAAGTTGTCAGCCTGGGCTGAAGATGGAGTTTGGGATTTCGTTAGGACCCATCTTAAACAGCTCCCTCTATTTGTGGCGAAAAACAACCAAGCAGAGCTCATTGCCGAACGTCAGAACTTCTTGCTATTCGACCGCATGGTTGCTTTCCATGTCCAGCGTGGTGTGATGGTTCCCTTGTCCGCCGCTGAGTTTTACGCGGGACTGGAACAACGCTTTCCACTTCGTGACAGTATGTATTTCCTGCCTGACCAAGCTGCTGAATACGACAAAAAACGGATCACTGTAAGGGAGATTCTCCAACTGACCCTTTTCGTCTCCGACGAGGCATCGGCTATCCAGTGGCTCAAACAACAACTCACCAAGAAACCGCAAACAGCAGGTGACATGAAGCCGCAATTCATGCAGGAAATTGGTGGATGGCAAAAGAACGAAAAGATGCTCGAGCTTGATGAATTGTTGGAACAGAACTTCCTGCGCTACGACGGCAAAGGCGAGGTGCCCAGTCAGATCCACAGCTACCTCTCCTCGAATTTCAAGGAGTTTCGTAACCTGATTAAGGATGATCCGGCGCTCAGGACCAAAGGTAAGGATCGTTGGTACGTGCCCGATCCAAATAAGGCCGGCGACCTGGAAAAGTTGCGCGAACGAGCACTGATGCGCGAGTTCGAGGAGTACCGCGAATCCAAACAGAAACGCCTGAAGGTGTTCCGTCTCGAAGCCGTCCGCGCCGGGTTCAAAAAGGCATGGCAGGAGCGCGACTACGGCACCATCATCGCTGTAGCCAGTAAGATTCCGGAAAACGTATTGCAAGAAGACCACAAGCTCCTAATGTGGTATGATCAGGCGTTAACCCGTTCTGGGGAGGAATGACATGTTTGATAAACGACTTATTCGATCGATAAACAATGGACGTTGCTTTGTTCTCGTTGGGTCAGGCCCATCATGTGAAGTTGGTTACCCATCTTGGCAAAGACTTGCTGAACTGACCTATGTTGAACTCACAAAAATGGGCTGCGTTTCAGACACTAAATCATATGAAAAATACCTTGTGAACAAGAAATACCCCGAGTTCTTTAAGCAGGCGGAGCGTGATCTTGGCAACCGTAATGCCCTTGTTCATATCATCAGACCACTGCTAAATCCTTCTATCAAGAAACATAGTGTTCTTTACGAATTGATTAGCAAGTGGCCTTTTGCCTGTTACCTCACAACAAACTTTGATGACGAGATTGCATCTTACCTTGATGAGTTAGGCGAATACTTTACAACGATTAGGAACCGCCAAGAGGATTTTTCTTCTTTTCGAGATGGCGTCAGTCATCTTATCCAAAAGATCCACTCAGACCTCAACCATCCAGATGAGGTTGTTCTTACTTCAGCCGATTATCGACGACTTTATATAGATGACTCTGGGCAGTATTTCCGTGATAAGCTCCAGCAGGTATTCGAAATGTTTGATGTTTTCATAATCGGCCACAGCTTATCCGACCCTGATATCGACTTTGTTCTACAACTTGCACGGAAGACAGCAAGCCCGCAACATCCCATCTATATGGTTGCTGCGGATTTCACAAAGGCCGACGAGCAAGAATACCTTGAAAAGTACAACATTGTGCTTGTTAAATACTCGAATCTTGATGGCACACACTCAGAATTGCGACGGATGCTAAAGACTGCTGATCGATTCATAGTACCACGGCGTCGTCTTAGAGAGAGAATCGAAACTGCGGTAAGGCCGAAAGAAGAGGTCGAATCCGCTACTGCCTTATTCCTTTACAGGCGACTTCAGGGCGTGGAGGCGACAGATTATCTGTCGCCGCTCATTCTTTCGGGTCTCCTTTCGGCGGATGACAAAGGAATAGCTAAAGAAGATGTTACCTCCATTCCTACCTTGAAGGATTTTATGAAAGAGGGAACCAATTCTACAGAAGTCATCATCGAGGCCATGGATAATCTTGTTAATCAAGGCTTAGTGGCTGATGTGGCCGGAAAATTCTCAATCACCGGCAGTGGCCGTGCGAAGGTTTCAGAGTGCCAAGCGGTTCGGGAAACGGAAAAGGACCAAGCATATGGGCAATTCTGTCTCAACCTGAAGAATAATTACGGCGGCTTGACAGACATACAGTTGGAAGAATGTCAGAGATTGGCCGAGGAGGTTATGGTAGCCTGTTTCGCAAATCGTGGATTGGCAATAGCGAATCAGATTTTTTCTGGCCAGTCTGCAAGTCCGGGCGAGCTATCTGATGTATTCGGGCTTGTCTCCGACAAAGCTGCTGAGATTGAGGACATGGGGCTCCGGGCCGCCTTTGTAGAGGCGGTGCATGAGTTTCTAGTGGAGCCAAGTCCTCCACAGAGGCAGTATCTTGCATCTGTCTCGCAAGGCTATTTCCTATATCATCTTCTTGGACTCGATCCAAAATGTTGTCAGGTAAGACAGGATATATTCGATAGAACGCTGTGGCTTAATGATTCAAGCGTGCTTTTGCCATTGATAGCGGTCGGCTGTTACAACCACGATTATGCAGTTGAATTATTCCAGATGCTCACAGCAGCAGGCGCCATACTACACACGACCCCCAAATTGATGCAGGAGGCTTGGGAGCATTTCGAATGGGCCTTAAATTTCATGAAGACAACCGGCGTTGAATCGCCGGAATTTCTTAGAGCTGCTTTAATAAAGGGAAGCTATAAACAGAATCTGTTCCTTGATGGTTATATAAGACTTAGTGCAGACGGGCGAGTTGGTTTGTTCAAAGACTATCTTGAACTTGCTTTTCCCCGAGGGTGTGCCCGACCCTCTTTTGATGAACATTTTAATAATGCTGGGGTCTACGTTAAGAGCGTTTCTGACATGAATGGATTTGTTCAGGATGACTGGGGTGAAATTGAGGAAGCCAAAAGCAAAATTCAGAAAGAACGTGAAGACGCGGGAACCTATAAATCAAAACTTCAGGTCGAATCAGAAGCCGAAATATGGGTACTCATAAATGGCCTCAGGTCTGGAAAATACTCGATCCCTAGCGTGGATGCCGTTTTAGAAAGAATTTATTTCGTTTCACAAAGTAGAGTCTTAGATAAAGTATTTCAACCTGAAGCTGTCTCTACGTGGACACCTGAAGCTGTATACAGATACTTTTCCGCCTTACCTGGGAAACAAACAAACCCAGATTTTCTCCAACAATGCATGCTTAATGAATACTATTATGCTGGAATCTCGTTCATCGACAAAGATCGCTATATTCGTTTTTTCGGTCCTATCATCGATGCGGCCAAAGCGTCATATAAGAAGGAAAAAAATAGTTATATCAAGGAACTTGAAGAAACCTATACCAGAGGCCTTGACGATTCTTTTGACAAAACTCCAGATCTCGAGAAGCCATTCTTCGTTGCACAAATGGGTTGGCGACGGGCAGAAGCAGCTCAACGGAGAGAAGAGTTGGCAAGTCAGCGCGCATTGGAGGCAGAGGCAAAAGTTAAGCAACTAGAATCTGAAAAAGACAAGGCATGGAAAACCCGAGAAAAGAGGAGACAGGGACAAGAAGCCGCGAGACTACGGAACCTGCAAGATCCTAAGCATTTACGCAAGCGTCTGAAACAGGCCAAAAAACGTCAGAGGAAGGAGAAATAGCATGGTGGATTCGGGATATTGGGCATATTCTCCGGACCACGGGCAGCTCTGTCAGGTCATCGAAACCCAGACTCTTTGGGGCGAGAAAACCTGCCGCGTGTGGCTGCCGAGCCGCAATTCCGTGGTCTGTGTGCCTGTGTCCAGACTTGCTCCATTGGGACATTCCGGAACTGATACCACTGAGAGTATCGCCTATGTAACCAGCTGCTGCTCGGGTAGCCGACGCTCTCACCCAGGACGCTCTGCTCGAGCCCATCGAGTCATCCGTCATCCCGCTGCTCCACCAAATCCGGTCCCTTGCAGATGACCGTGTGTATCGTTATCCACGTGGAAGGAGGTGCCCATGAGTAGCTGGCGCGACCAGATTCTCAAGGAATTTACTCCAAAGGTGGCTCGTCTGACACTGGTTGCCGATCCCGACGGGCTTCTTTTGGAGGAGAGGATTCTTGAAGGAATACGCGAGCGAGAATTTGAACTGATCCCATTCGAGGATCACGTTGCTTTCCGCTATGCCTATGAAACCAAGTTCCGTTTCCGCTGGGACAAGGGAGAGCAGACGGATCTGGTCGTCGCACTTCGCTCAGGAGCCAGCGATCTTGGTTCCTTGCCGTACGATTTGCTCCAAGCCGGTCGCCGGTTATCTTTCAGCCTTGGAGAGATATTCCCAAACTTGAGCTATCCGGTGATAACTGCCTTGGACCGCGGTGATCTTGAGGCGCTTTTTGATGCTCAAAAAAGATATGCACCCGGTGTCTTGGGCGACAATGCGACCAAAGAGTTCGTTCTGCGGCACGTATTCAAGATCGCGCCCGAACTGATCAGAAAGCCGTCTGGTCTGCTTCGCGTGCTACTGCGTCGCCATTACCGTGAACAGCGCATCCCGACAATTCTGGACGAACGTTTCATCCAGGTCCTTCGCCAGAACCACGGCTTTGAAGGCTGGCCGCTTGATTCCATTACCCCGGACCGAGAAGCGTTTTTCGCCTTCCTCCAAGAACGCTGGCCCATTTTTCTCGACCGGTCGGCCAAAAAAGATGGTTTAGAGATCAGCGATAACAAAGAAGCCTATGGGTTTGAATTTTCGGGCCCCTCGGACTTACCTTTCGACCACGATGATATCCGTGTCTACATCGACAATCTGTTCCTTGAAGGGCTGCTTCAGGCCGTTTCCCATGAGCGAGCCGATTCTCTGTCCAAAACCTGGCTCGCTATTGGCATCCGTACCGACGAGCAGGTGGATCGGACGCGTCGTGTGGATGGGCTGCTCGACACCATAGCATCTACAATCCCGACAGAGGATAAGCGGTACGATGACTGGTTCCATTTCGCCAAGACATGGGCTGAGCTTATGGCGCTTGCTTTGGAACCAGATGCGGGGTTGCCCGAACCTGCCCACAAGAGGATCCAATTCCTACAAACCAAAATTGACGCCGCATTTGCGGGTTGGCTGATAAAGCGTTACGCGGGGTTGATCAATCTGCCGCCGGTACCGCCGGTCATGCTCCACCATATCCCTCGTTTTCTCGCCCGATACATCGGTAATGCCAAGGAAAACAGGGTAGCATTCATTTTGGTGGATGGGCTTTCGCTCCATCAGTGGTTCGTCATCCGCAAGGCGCTTATTAAACAACACCAAAGATACCGGTTCCGCGAAAACGCGGTCTTTGCCTGGATACCGACAATTACATCCGTCTCACGCCAAGCCGCCTTTGCTGGCAGACCGCCTATTTACTATCCTAACAGCATCCATACTACAAATAAGGAATCCGCGCTATGGACGCAATTCTGGGCAGACCAAGGCCTGATACAACATGAAGTCATATATGCTAAGGGATTAGGCGACGGCTCCCTTAACAAGGTGGAAGAGCTGATTACAAATCCAAAGATACGGGTTGCCGGTTTGATTATAGACAAGGTGGATAAGATCATGCACGGCATGGAGCTCGGTGCTGCGGGAATGCATAATCAGATTCGACAATGGGCTTTACAGCCGTTCATGACGAATTTCATAGACCTGCTTTTAAACAACGGGTACCGTATCTACCTGACATCGGACCACGGAAATGTGGAGGCTGTCGGATGTGGCCGTCCTGATGAAGGAGCGGTTGCGGATTTACGAGGTGAGCGCGTCCGGATTTATTCCGATTCTATCCTTCGTGGTCAAATCAAGGATCGCTTTCCGGATGCTCTGGAATGGCCCACGGTCGGCCTGCCGGAAAACTATCTGCCATTGCTTGCACCGGGCCGATCGGCATTTGTTCGTAAAAAAGAACGCCTTGTCGGACACGGCGGTATTTCCCTGGAAGAGGTCGTCGTCCCTCTCGTTCAAATCGAAAGAGGGGGCGTATGAACGGACGGGCAAGTCAAATCGGGTTTAGCCAACGCATCCGCCTTGAATGGCTTGAACAGACAGCCACCCTGGTATTGGCTGGAAACGATAAAGCCGCAGTCAACGATTCTCTCCAGGAACTGCTGAAGGATAAGGTCTCCATCGGCGGTCAAGCCATCCGGGGCAATCGAGAGAAGGTCATCACTATCCTGATGAAAACATGGCTCACCGTGCCCCGCGGCATAGAAGCGCTCCGCGACGAAGGCTTGCAAATACATCAGGGACTGCCTCAAAAAGAACGCATTGCCGTTCACTGGGGCATGACATTGGCCGCTTATCCCTTTTGGGGTTCGGTCGCTACGCACACCGGTCGTCTGATGCGGCTTCAGGGAACGGCTGCGGCAGCCCATGTTCAGCGTAGGGTTAAAGAGCAATATGGAGAACGCGAAACTGCCGCTCGGGCAGCCCGGCGTGTCTTAAGATCATTCATCGACTGGAACGTTCTGAATGAGACGGATGAAAAGGGTGTATACGCTCAAGGTAATCGCTATTCGATTCAAGACTCCAGGCTCATCGCCTGGCTGATGGAGGCGTCTTTGCACGCCCGCGCAAACGGTTCCGCCGCTATTAAAGACTTGCTCGATGGCCCAAATATATTTCCCTTTCGCCTGGCGCAAATCTCTGCAGCGCACTTGGTATCCTTATCGCCTCGGCTGGACATCTTGCGGCACAGTTTGGATGATAATCTGGTAATGCTTAGACATAGAAATCGTCAAGTGAAATGAAAAACAAGGGAACTTGAAGGAGCGCGGTCAAAGCCTGAATTGTGAATTAACAGCAACCGCATGCGTTTTGAAATGATACAATAGGTCCCAAACACCACAAATTTTTATAAGGAGTGCGTTTTGGCAACCATGATCCCGGCAAGTGTTGAGATCTTCACAACAGAAAGGACTTCTGGGACGTCCATAAATAAGAGGACTTCTGGGACGTCCATAAATAAGTAAATAACCTAATAAACAAATGCCAAAGGACTGATAAAATGACAGGGGCCATAGTTTCTTATCAGCAAGAAGATTCGATAAAACTCCAATGCAAAATCTATC